>Ga0180433_10000026_pt1 | contig 231126 bp, 179 predicted proteins | sample SS_ome_8_FD_132980 | JGI IMG/M metagenome (GOLD analysis project Ga0180433, IMG submission 132980) | Hypersaline lake sediment archaeal communities from the Salton Sea, California, USA - SS_1_D_1 metaG | ecosystem: Environmental > Aquatic > Non-marine Saline and Alkaline > Hypersaline >...
CAGTGAAGAATCTCCAGTGAAGGGTTATCACTCTCCTCAGGGAGATTCTTCGTTTAGACTCAGAATGACAAGTCTTCCTGGCACTTTTTCTGAGGCAATTTAGGCAATTTCGCACAACGGGTTTGATTTAATAAACCCATATATGTGCTACCAGATTCTTTTTTGCTCCCTGAACCACTCCATCACGCGGTCACGGGAATCCCCTGACATCTTTGTAAAGGAAGATCCCGGCACATTAATATCCGGGAGCCAGCGGGCCATTTTTTCCTTTTGCCCTTTATATTCCGGTTGCCCGGCCAAATTATTCCATTCCAGCGGATCATTTTGGTGATCGTACAGCTCCTCTGAACCGTCCACATACCGGATATACCGCCACCGATCATTGCGGAGACTATGGTTCATAAAACCAAAGGTCGTCAGTGCAGGCCGTTGCCGCTTTTTCCCGGGTTCCCGTAACAACGGAGCCAGGCTCATTCCATCCTGATCATGGGCCGTGTTCTCCAGGCCACAAAGGTCAATCAGGGTAGGATAGATATCCATCAGGCTGGCAGGTTGATTGGTCCGGGTGCCCGGTTCAGCGATGCCCGGGGCGGTAATAATGAGCGGATTATGTGTAGCCTCCTCCCACAGGGCAAACTTACGCCAGTGTAGTTTTTCGCCAAGATGCCAGCCATGATCTCCCCAAAGTACCACCACCGTATTATCGCTATACCGGCTCTCGTCCAGTGCGTCCAAAAGCCGGCCCACCTGGTCATCCACAAAACTGACGCAAGCGAGATATCCCTGGACAGCGGCTTTCCACTTCCCGGGTACATCCGTAATCCGGGCGTGATCCGAGCTGAGACTGGCCCACTCTTTTGCTATGATATTGACATCCTCCAGGTCATCTTCTTTTACCTCAGGGAGCGTTATTTCATCAATTGGATACCGGTCAAAATATTCCCGGGGTACGTACCATGGCAGATGCGGTCGGAAAAACCCGACTCCCAGGAAAAATGGCTGGTCATGATCCCGCGCCAAAACCGAATTCGCCCAGGTTACCATGCGAGCATCTCCCATGGTTTCCGTTGGAACATCCACCCCACCCCAGTCGAACATTCCATCCAGATTTAAGCCATTCAGTGGGATTTTATCATCAGGTGGCATGGGAGCAGTTTTCATCGGATGATCATAAAAATATTCATCCCAAGCATCCTCATCGTTAAACCGTTTATTTTTACCTGGTGTATTGCCGTGGAATATTTTCCCGCCACCAAAGGTCGCATAACCGTTCTTCCTGAAGTGCGCCGGGAGTGTCGTGGCGTCCGGAAGATATTCTGACCGGCGCTCATTGGCGTAGACCCCACTGGTCGACGGCTGAATACCGGTGAGCAGTGCCGTCCGGGAAGGTCCGCACCGGGGCGCGGCGCAGTGGGCATTCTGAAACAGCATCCCCCTGGAAGCCAACCGGTCAATATTCGGGGTCTTGACTCCTGGATACCCTCCCATACACCCGATCCAGTCATTCAGATCATCTGCGCCGATGAACAGCACATTATATCTGTCATCGGAAGTACCGTGTCCGTCTTCTCCCATGCGGGACAAAGTATAGGATGGAAACAGGCCGGAAGTCACCGAACCCGCAGTCAGCATTTTCAGGAAGTCACGTCGCTCCATCAGATGCGTATCCCTTCTGTTATAATGCTCATTGCCTGAAATTTAAATTGTTTATTGGATACTCTTGAAAAATGCGTCAAATATTGACCGAGACATCTTTGGCTTTGACCTTCTCACCCAAGGCCTGTCTCAGCTCGGAAATTTCCCGGCCCATAATTTTGGAAAACCGGTTGATATCCCCGCTGTGCACCATGAGATTGGCACCTGTCTCACCCCAGGCGATTTCCTGATGGATGCCGTCCACATAAAACGCATGTACACCCGCCCCAACACCGGCCTCCCTCGCTTTTGCAATAATTTCCTCAACAGCCTCCAGGAATTGCGGATGATCGTACTGCTCGGGTATCCCCAAACTGCAGGTGAGATCGTGGGGCCCGATCAGCACACCGTCCAGCCCGGGTACTGCCAATATCTCATCCAGATTCTCCATTGCGGGGTGGCTTTCAATATTGACGATCAGCACGTGGTTCTCATTGAGCGTCTTGATGTACCGTGCTAATTCAGGTTCCAGCTCCTCCGATCCGTTCAGATAGTTATCCAGCCTTTTTCCCTTCAGCGGACGTGTCTTTACCGCACCCCGCAGCTGCTGCACTTCCTCCGGTGTCTCGGTATACGGGGAGATAATCCCTTTGGCACCGCTATCCAGGACCCTGCAGGCTTCATACGGGTCCGGAGAGGAAATTCGAACTAGGGGTACAACACCTTTCCCCATATAGGCGTGGCACATCCAGGATAATTGCTGTAGGTCCACTGCAATGTGTTCCGTATCGATGAACACAAAATCCAGATTCAGCTGTCCCACAATATCGATCCAACTGGGAGAGGTGCTGACGATCAGCGTACCGTACACCCGGTTCCCGTTCCTTAGTGTCTGTCTCAACTCATTTCCAGTCATATCTTGGTAACACCTTACATGTTAGAAAATTTTGCGTTGTTTATAAAAAGGATCCATCGTCCTGGTGATCGTGTCACGAGATCCGAACGTCATGTTGGAACCCATGGGAGACCCCTTTTTGTCTTTTTCCTCTTGGTACGGGGGAGATATCCGGCGCCGATGGACCGGTCCGCCGAAACCGGAAAGTGGAGGTCGCTATTGTATCGGGAGGCAGATCCCAAAAACGTGAACCTATGTCGGGAATCCAGCGCTCCATCAAGAGCAAACAACGCTCCTAATTTTAACATTATACCGTAGAACGAATATTTACGCATCTCCCGGTTCCGTTATTTGTTCAGGTTCAGTATACCGAACCGAATGACTGACCGCTTCACGTCAATATCGTTGGAGCTGTCCCACACACAGAGGAACACGCCGGGTGCTTTCTCGATCAGAGTCGCATAGCTGTTCCTGTTGTTGTTCCAGTAGAAGAGTTCCGGCTCGGACCAGTCATCTCCCGGTTCCTTTACTGTGTACATCAACTGTTTTCGTTCGCCACTGGGTCCGGGATTATAGACATAGATATGCCGGCCTTTGGAATCCTTGCCGTAAAATCCCTTGGCCCTGGTGTTCCAGAGCGCCGGCTCCGGCCTGGCCATCGACCAGGTCTTGCCAGCGTCTGTACTCACCGACGAATATGCCCGGGGAACGTCTAACTGCTCTTTCCGCTTGTGCTTTTTTGCGGTGCGCATCACCATTTTAAGCTCGCCGGGGTTTTCTCCTTCGGCGATATTCCCTTCATGGATCCAGACATGGTCCGGATGGGGTACGTACCCGGCCAGTTCCCATTCCATCAGATTCGTGCTCTCCAGCACAAACTGTTCCCGGTCGCCCCGGGGATCATGCCGCATGGTATTGCGATGCACCGGCAGGAGATATTTCTTTTTTCCGTCCCGGTTGACTGTGACAACACCGGCATTGGTAATCAGAGGGGAAGGAAATTTGTTGCTCAGCTCCACCTGATGCCAGGAGAGACCGCCATCCGCCGAATAGGCGGCGCACAACTCGCTGTCTTCACTGTCACTATAGTACAGGGGGGCCCGCATGGCAAAACACCAAATCACATCCTGTCCGTCGGGCCGGAATAATACTGTATTTGCATATGCAAATCGCTGGGTCCCATTGGGAAGTGTATGATCGAAGATCGTGATAGGAGCACTCCAGGTCTTGCCGCCATCTTTGGTGTACGAGCAGACCAGTGTCCCCAGATCGCTCTTCCCCTTTAATTTCAACCCATAGGAAACCACGTAATAATCTTCTTTCCACTGGGCAATAAACGGTTGCCATATCTGCTTGTAGATACTATTGGCTGGTAACGTGTCAATGGTAACAACTTTTTCCACATCACCTGTATTTTGTGCGTTACCGGTATGGATAAAACAAAATGAGCAGACGAATACAATCAAACTGAACAGGATGATGGTTCTTTTCATGTCTTTTCCTTTCTCCTTTAACAAAAAACTCGTTGTGATTTTTTTATTGTTCCAAATAATCTGAAATATTTTCCCCATTGAGAATCCACCTCAGGTTAAACACCGCCACCTGTACTGCTGATTTTCGTCCTCCGGGGCCTCCCTCATAGAGGAGATATATTTTCCCCTCGGTTACCGTACCCGGCCGGCCAACTCCCAGGTTTGAATAGGCGCTGGGGCCCCCGAATACCAGCCGCTTCACAGGCCAGGATTTTCCCCCGTCAAAACTCACCCAGACGGAAATGTTCTCCCGCTCCTTCGTTATTGACGCGCCAACCTTCCCGGGCATTTGTCCGGCTTCGGTATCCAAATTACTGTAGATCAATATATCGTATTCATCCACCGGCAGGCGGATCATGCCTCCCATGCACCCGTAAGACGAACCGCCGGCGCCATCAGGCAAATCAGCACTTCTGTAGGGATTAATCCAGGTATGTCCCCCGTCATCACTTTGGGCAATGAACCGATTACCCACACTCATATGTTCTCTGGAATTGTACATGATACGGCCATCGGAAAGTTCAGCCAATGCCGCTTCGCCCGTCCCAAGCACAGGAAACGGCCGGCTTGTTTGCCAGGTTTCTCCCCCGTCGTCACTGTATAACGCCGTGCTATAATGGTACGGCCTCCATTGGACATCATTGGAACCAGCCGGTCCCATAATTCTCCCCGGCATAATGAGGCGTCCTGTATGTTCACCAAATTCCAGGGTCACTCCGGCCTGCATGGAACCCACGCTATGGGGATACAATCCAAAACCGTCCGGGCGCAAGTGAATGTCTTCCTCCACCCATGTTTGGCCGTGGTCACTGCTCCGCATCATTTTGCCTTCGCCTTCCGAACCCGGATTCAGAAACAGGATATCACAGGTGGTCTCATCAAGCACTACATTTCCGTTTGTTACGCTGCCGCCCATGGAGCGTTCTGCCCGCCAGGTTTCCCCGCCGTCTTTACTTATCCTGATCATAGAATTCCGGCCGTGGAACGCGATGACCGTACCGTTCTGCGCCGTCACAATACTTGTCCCGCCACGCCCTTCCCATAACTGTTGGGTCTGGAAGTAAGAATCCCCCAGGAACTCCCGGAGTGAGGCATTGTCCATTTCACCGGCATGTACCACTCCGGGCGCATTGCACAGGAATAAAACCAAAAAGACCGAAAGCGCTTTGACCCTCTCCGGCCATTTACCTGTGGGAAACTCACCAGAATTTGTCGTCATCATTTTTACCATACGCTGTGAGGTTTCCTGTACCTGGTCTAATGTAAAAACAGCCCCTGTGTGTAATGAATTCATGCAGGAAAATATTCAGACATTATTCAGGCAGGAATTCTTTCCAGTCGCGCCCCCCGGTCAGCCAGGGGAGATTAAACCGGGCAATATGGCCCGTATCAAAACGGCCGGCATGTTCCCCCGCCATGTTGACACTTCTTCCCTCATACAACAGATAGATATTTCCCTCGCTTGGCGTACCTTCCCTTCCGGCCGCCAGTGACGAATATCCGAAATAATCTTCAGTAACGAGGCGTTTCACCGGCCAGGTCTTCCCCCCGTCAAAACTGGCCCATATTGTACCGTGTCTGCGCTTCGAAGTACGTTGATCATAGGACACTTGTTCATCCACCGGCATATCAATATTGCTGAAGAGCAGAATATCATGCCCCTCCACCGGCAATCTGACAAGTCCTCCCATCAGACCGTATGGATGGTGCTGGGGACCATCGGGCAGCACGTTACTCACTTCCAGATCCTCCCAGGTTTCTCCCCCGTCGTAACTCCAGGCGATGTGTCTCATATATGGATTTCCCCCTTCCGGAGCCCAGTGGCGGCGGGAATTGTAATACAAGGTGCCGTCAGAGAGCTCGGCGATGGCCGCCTCGCCGGTGCCGTTGGCCGGAAACGGTTCGCTGGTATGCCAGGTTTTGCCACCGTCGTCACTGTAGATCGCGTTCGTATAGTGGTTCGGCCAGTTTTCCTGGTCGTTGCTGCCGGCATAATGCCGGGACGGGCGAATCAACCTACCGGCGTGCTTTCCGTGTTTCAGGGTGATTCCCCCTTCGTTCATATGAAAAGAAGGCATATTCCCTTTGGAGTCAGGGTGAATGGTTACATCCATCTCTTTCCAGGTTTTACCGTGATCCCGGCTCCGAAAAACATATTGATCTGCAGGCGGATGACCATCCTCCACAAAGGTCAGGATGTCACCGGTATTCTCATCAACCGTCAACCCGCCGCCCTGAAATCCAGGACCGGGATACTTGTTCTGCCACCAGTTATAGGGGGATACAACGATGACCGGCCCCCATGTTTCGCCGCCATCTTCGCTGCGGCGAACCTGGTGCCTGTTCCTGCCCCCAGGAGGTCACAATCGTACCGTCCATGGCAATTACCACGTTAGGTGACCGTCCTTCAGCGTATAACTGCCGTGTTTCAAAGAATTGGGTGCCATCGCCCCAGTACGGGTTGTGGCTCTGATCCTCACCAAGTGCACTCCCGGAAATAATGGTAAAAAATACCACTATAATGGTTATTAATTTTTTCATTGGTACTATATTCCCCCTGTTTATTGATGTATTCTCAGTTTTCGGTCAGTGAGAAAATGTTTGGTCATTATTCACAAACTCAAAAAATAATGAGGCTGAATCGCCATTAATAGAGACACGCCATGTCGTGTCTCTACATAACGTATTATCAATGACTTACCGCATTTAATTGATTTAATTCTTTTTACATTAATTTTCTAACACATCTCTTATACTATTTTCTAAATCGTGAATGCTCACCGACTTCTTCCCAGAAAAGTAAAGGATATCCATCCGTCACCTGCCAGATATTTTCAAAATCAAAACCAGTCATATATCCCATGGCAGAGTGGCCTGTCATCTGTTTCGTCCTCAATCCCATCATCCCGTTAACTGAACTCTCCATCGTGAAACCGGAGGTTTCCATATCCCAGTAGCTGTTGTGAATTTCACCACCTTCGTTCATGCCTATACATCCACCACCCAATCCTTCCAACTCCACGGAAACCGTACCAACGGAATAGGAAGTGCTGACGGTGGCATTCAGACTGTTGCGCCCTACCAATCCGCCAGTATGTTTTCCCCCCGAAACTTTACCTGCAGCATATGAACTGGTGATCTTTGCCTCCTGCATATTCTGCCCGACCAGACCACCTATATCCTCCCTGCCCGAGACTTCAACATCGGCATAAGACTCTGATATCTTTGAGGCATCCGTGCCTTTGCTCGTCCCTGCCAATCCTCCAACCGCACGATCACCCCTGACATTCCCGGTAACATATGAATGTATAATTTGTCCTGACCGAAGCTCGCCAACCAGGCCGCCCGTCTTGTTGTTTCCCGATATATCCACATTTTCAAGGGCAACGTTTTTTATTTCACGGCCTCCTGCGATGCCAAACAGACCTACCTGACTTTCATCAGGTCGATTTATCGTGAGATTCTCGATCTTATAGCCGTTTCCATCATAGCTACCTGTGAATGTATTATCCCTGAATCCCCCTATCGGTTCGAAACCCAGACCCGTATTCCAGTTTTCTGTTTCACTGGCATCAATATCTGCAGTTTGAACGTAGTGACCATTCCTGGCGTCAAAGACAAAAACGTAATCTCTGCCCTCATCCTCAACGTCCTGTTCATCCTGACTACAATATTGCGGATCATCGATCGGGGTATTTATATCGTCAGACTTAACTCTCCTAAAGACAATGCCGTCCCACCGCACCGGATTGTCATAATGCGGCCCGGTTTCAAACATAACGCCGATGTCACCCTCTTCATTGATCACCGCAATATCTGAGTATCCTGAAAATCGCGGATAAGGGTCCGAATAACGCTTCATTCTGCTCCAGGTTGCTCCGTCGTCTTCACTCAGCTTTAGCGTACCGCACACACGCACCCCTCTTTCCGAAGAATGTGGATTGGAAAAGAGGATATTGTATTTGCCGGTGTTCTCGTTTACCGAATGTTTGAGAATACTGCCCATTGCTGCGGGCTCTATAAGTGTTGAATCGTAATATGATATGTAAAACGATTCTCCGCCATCATCACTGATCGCCACAAACCGATACGGTGGTCCTCCAACTTCATCATTGTGATCCCGGCTGTTGAGCATGACATGACCGTTACTCAATTCAACTGCCGTGGATTCCCCCCTCCGCTCTCCGGGAGTAATGGCGCCGATATGCCAGGTTTTACCATTATCATCCGAATAGAGAATATGGGAAGTTGCCCTTGCATCAGCAGGATTATGCATTGCAGGAATAATGATGCGTCCCCGGTACGGTTCTTTTTCCAGCACGATTCCGTGTCCCGGCCCGGTTCCATACCAACCCCAGCGATTTTTATACACCATGGGAGTGATGTCGCGGGGTTCCGACCAGGTTCTCCCGTCATCATCGGAGTAAATCAGATGAATTTCCCGCGTGCGTCTTTTTGATTTGTCCACAGGTTCATTCCAGTTATACATGATCAGAATTCTTCCGGACGGCAGCACTACCGGCACCGGGTCATTCAGCGTGTTTTGCCCGTCAGATGCTGCAATAATCATCAGTCCCCAGGTTCGCCCCCCGTCATCGGAGCGCTTGACAACGATATCATCCTCCGCGCGGTCATCGCGCCAGGTTGCATAGCGCGCCTCCGCCACAGCGATCAGTGTGCCGTCATTGGAGACGACCAATGCAGGCACCCGAAACGCGGAATAGCAACCCTCGCCGATTTGATAACAAATTTCCTGGAGCTGCTCCAATGTGGATACCTGGTAGGGATCCTCTGCTGTTCCTGATCCACCGGAAAACTGGGCGGGCAACACCGATGCATGGCAGATGAAGAAAAGCCATACCGAGGATCGCACCAAACTTGTCATAATTCTCATCATATTATTGCAGGGCCGTTCTACCCTCTCTTTGTATATTTCCCATCCTGATAGTCCTGAACCAATTTCTGAAGGTGCGCTTCAGTGTCGGCATATTGAGGTTGACCGGCCAGGTTCTCATCCGGAATGGATGATTCCCTGAACGAATATAACTCCGGAAACTCGAACGCATATTCTGTTCGGATAATGAGAATTCATTTCGTGACACTTTGCTCGCCCCCAGTTCCCTGAATACTCTGTTCTTCTGGGTGAGTATGTACAATGATTCGGCTTTAATCTTCCGGTTTGTGCCACACCGTTTTCTGATCACACATGCTATATTCCTCTATCATTCCCTGAAGCCTGGATTCAATTTCAGAATACTCAGGTTTCCCTGCGAGGTTAACCGTTGGAATTGCGGTATTACCGAACGGAACCGAATATTGCTCAAACGAATATAATTCCGGATGCTCGAATACTTCCTTTTCATAGTTATACCAGGCAGTATACCGCCAGCCTTCAACTCTTACCGAGTACCCCATATGAGTGATCGGGTGATTGGCTCCTCCCCCTATCGCCGCCTTATAGGGTCTGGCAAACTGATTGAAGGCTGCACCATCCCATTCGCTTTCCGGATCCTCTAAAAGAGGCTGGAGACTGCGACCGGAAAGCTTCTGGTCCGGTGCCATGCCTGCCAGATCCACAATGGTCGGATAAATATCCAGCGACTCGACAAAGGCATCACATGTGTCTCCTCTATTCTCCATACCCGGTGCAGAAATAATAAGAGGTGATCGGGCAGAGAGATCAAAATTTGTTGATTTGCACCACAAGTCCTGCTCTCCCAGGTGATAACCGTGATCACCCCATAAAACAATAATCGTATTCTCCCTGAGGTTCAATTTATCCAGGGTTTTTAGTACCTTTCCTATCTGTGCATCAACATAACTGACGCAGGCATAATACCCATGCCTCAGTTCCTTTTCTTTTGCAGCTGAGAGTGCTCCTTTTCCCGGAATATCTTTATACCCCCGCAATTCCTGCCACTGATGAAAGGCGATTTCAGGAGCATTGGATGGTCGCTCCCTGTTCTCAATGGTTCCGAAATCCTCCCGATCGTACAAATCCCAATATTTTTTAGGGGCATTAAACGGCAAATGCGGTTTTAAATGCCCAATACCTAAAAAGAAAGGGGTATCGGTCTCTTTGAATTTTGTAAGGTACTCGATGGCTTTCTCCGCGATTTTGCCGTCGGTGTAAGCCGTATCATCAACTGCCGGACTTTCAGTGGATGCTGCTTTTCCGTTTACCTTCCGGTTTTCCGGAAGCACATACGATGGCTCCTCCCCTTTTAAAAAATGTTCCGCATTCCATGAGACTGAATCATTATACCCTGATTTATAGTGAAATATTTTCCCCAGGTTGATCGCCGTATATCCCTGGTTTTTAAATAATTGAGGCATGGTCGTAACATCGGGCCGTGTGTCGCGAAAATGTGTCTTGTGATTTGTCACTTCGACTTCATCGGGCCGCAAACCGGTCAACATGCTGGTTCGGGAGGGAGCGCAAGAAGGCGCTTGTACAAAATGCCTGTCAAATAGCATTCCCTGGCTTGCAAGGGCATCAATGTTTGGCGTAATGGCCAGAGGATCCCCAAAACAGGCTAAAGTCGGTCGCAGGTCGTCAACAGCAATAAAAAGTACATTCGGAGTTCTTGATTGATTTTCTCGAGCATCGATAGCTTTTGCGAGTACTGAACTCACGGGAAGCATTGTTGCCACCAATCCGGTGGTGGCAGAACGGAGAAACTCTCTTCTTTTCATGTGATAATCCCTGCTGGTTGTTTCAAAATTAAATTCAGTTCAGTTCGTAGAGTTCAGTGAGCGGTATCCGTGTCAATTCAATGCCTTCTTTGTTGACCGAATGAATGACCCAGAGATACTCTCCCACAACCACTGAATGCGGATACGCATAGCCGATGGACTTGGACCGGCCTTCATAGCGCTTGGGTGGTGGGATGAACCGGATTACAGCTACCCGGTCAAAATTCAGACCGTCCCTAGACAGAGAGATACCTAACAACGACCGTCCCCCCTTTTTCGTGGAAAGAGGTAATACATTGTTAATAACGTATACCTGTCCATCGGGCAGTTTCCCGGCAGTGGTTCTGGCGCAGGCATCCGGAAAGCTGGTCCGGGTCGGAACGGTCCAGGTTTTCCCATTATCGAAACTGAATGATGCATAATTCCTGCGGACTTTACTCTCTTCTTTTTCTCTGAAGGTCTCTGCATCATTATGGCCACCGTCCCGATAGAGTCTGACCCAGGTCCCCTCCCAGGTCCCATCGGTTAGCTGATAGGACGGAACCGGTTCGCCAAGCCCATGGTTATCATCCGAATCAGGGTGCGCATTACCGCCAAACATCAGTTGTATTTCATTACCGGGTTGTTGGAAATATTTGTTTATCTTTTCAACAAGATCCGGATCTCCGGCAGGATACGCCGGGAAACCCGGTACCGGGTCCGGGGCTTCGGGAAGCAGCCAGAAGATTTTTCCCAGTGAACCGTCAGGATTCACTGCCCGGCACATTTGGCCAATCTTGATTCGCGGTCTGATTTTTTTGGCACCTGCCCCCGACCATTCGGCGACATCCGTTACTGCGTACAATACATCATCCACCACGGCAATCCCGTTAAAGCTCTGAAATCGGGTTTCCGGGTATGGATCAGCCGCAGGTACATTTTTGGCTGATGGTGGGAAAAGCACTTCCATAGGAGTCCAGGTCTTGCCCTGGTCTGAAGAACGTCGCATCCTCGCATGCTGACCCGCCGCGTTCTCATCTTTTATTTGAGAATCCCACACCGCAAACATAACACCTTTGAAATAGAATATATGTTGGTGATGGTTCCATGTACCGGTTTCCGGAGTCGCTGTGTGCAGATTGATATGCTTCAAGTTCCCGAGAAAGTCATAGCGGAAGTTCATTTCCTCCCGATTGGCAGTCCATTGGACAACCGGCCTTTCCCAGGGGTCGGGCCGATTTTCCGCCAAAACGGCTGCTCCGGCCGGCAGGAACGCCGTCAGGGGTGCGATTCCACTGCATCGTAAAAATGTGCGTCTATCCATCGTAGTATTCCTCCGGTAGAGAGTTCATTGGGTGCACCAGCGGATCCCCATTATATCCTTGGTCAGCTATCAGTCCCATCGATAGAAAAAAAGATGTTGACCTGTCTTTCAATTCCCGGGGATTTGGTACATGTTAAAGAATCCCGGTGTAGTAGTCAGGAATGATAGAGATCTGAAAAATTTAAAATTATTCCCATCGTTGTATGAAGAAAACCTTTGCGCTTCAATTCAACGGTAGCTCACTCCCTGATTCGATTTTCAACTCCCGCTTAACCACTCCATGTTAAACCGGACGAATTCCATGTATTCATACAGGTTGTCCTGACCGGATTCGTAAAGACAAATGATCGACCTGTCCGGCAAAGTAGCGATATCCGAGTATGCAGACTTGCCACCAGTAACAAGACGTTGTTCAGGCCAGTGCTCCCCCCCGTCACGACTCAGGAAAACTGTTAAATCATGGCGCGCCGCCCGGGCATTGGTGACATAGGTGTTATTGGGCGCGCTGAAGAGTATATAGGGATTCTTCTCTCCTCGGTCATATCGTGTTAATCCCGTATGGCATTTCGGACCCGGCAGAGATTCTGCCCGCTCCGGTTCAGCCACGGTCTCTCCCCCGTCAAAACTACGGGTTTCCACACGATAGCCTGACGCTGTACGGTTGTTTATATAGATCTTATTCGGCTCGTATTCCACGATAGGAAATTCCTGCGTACCCATGGGGAGATCAGTAGTGATATCCGCCCCGTGATGCCAGGTTTTTCCATGGTCATCGCTGTAAAATAAGACCCTATGACGTCCCCCGCCGCTATCGAAGTATCTTGCCTGGATGACCAGCCGGCCACTTGTTAGCTGAATACCATGGATACCATTCCCGACTTTACATCCCACGGCGTTGTCCGGATATGGAAAATGAACAGGAGATGGGTCAGACCAGGTACTGCCCGCGTCATCACTGAAAACGTAATAGTCCCCAAATCCACTGCTCCGCATTTCTTGCAACGGCGCCTTAAAACTGTAATCTTTGGACGATTCGAAATCCGACACCGGATTATAGTACATAAACTTATACACACCACCGGTCTGATAATCCACCAGAGCCGGGCCACCATGGATATCGGTTTCATTCCGGGTCGCAATTACCCGGCGATTACTCCACGTCTGACCCTTATTATCACTCCGCACGAGTGAGATATCGGCCTCATGTCCATAATCCCGTACTCCCCATGGTCTGATAATATCCCTATCCTTGTCGTAATCCTTCGGGACTTTCCGTTTGTCTGCGAAGGCCAAAATGGTGCCTTCCCCGGTCACCACTACCGAGGGAATACGATAGTTATACATGACATCCCCGGTAATGTCCGGGTGCTCCACGTTAGGGTTAAAGTTCCAGTGAAAAATCCGGATCTTCTCGATGAAGGGATAGGAAGAGTCTGTCTCTATCATCGATTTTCTGCAGTTCCGGAGAAATCCTGGTGCAGCCACAGAGGCTGAGAAAAGACCGATTGACTGTAAAAACTTCCGCCGATCCATCAGAAAAAACCTCCCGTAATGGCAGTATAATATTCTGAACTTTGCACTTACCCGTGGGTATTAATCAGAAACGTTATTCACATGCTGAAGGATTTTATATAATCCCCCCTGTGAACCGAGATCCTCATAACCGAAGGGTGTTACAACTCACGGCTTCTCCTCCGAGACATGGGCATTGACATCAGAATTTATGATGTAATTTTGCCTTTGCCGTTGCTGTCGACTGTGCCCGACAAGACCACCAACTCTATCGTCACCAGATACCGTTCCACTGACATGTGAATCAATGATACTGCCGCCAGCAAAACGCCCCACCAATCCGCCAGTCGAATTGCCACCAGATACCCTTCCACTGACATGTGAATCAACGATGCGCCCTCTTGTAAGACGTCCCACCAGTCCACCGGTCAAGTCGCCACCAGTAATGTTTGCATTTTCAAGAACTACATTTCTGATCTCACCACCCCCGGCCCAACCGAACAAACCCACATTTTCGCCGGAACGGTCGATAGTTAGATTTTCAATCGTATACCCATTGCCATCATACCACCCGTTGAATGCGTTATCATAATCTCCAATCGGATCAAACCCCTGACCATCATTCCAATTTTCTGTCTCGCTGGCATCTATATCAGCTATTTGAATGTAGTGTTTAGGTCTAGTATCAAATACCCAGACGTAATCTTTCGCCGGATGTGGATTTGGTGTAGAATCCCCATAATACGTTTGCTCTACTTCATCGATTGGAACGTTAATATGACTAAACTTCACCCTCTTAAAAACCACTCCGTCATAGCGCAAACCGCGTTGGTAATGTGATCCTGTCTCCCACAACACCCCGATATCTCCCTCATCATTCAGGACTCCGATATCGGAATATCCTGAGAACCGCGGATACGGATCGGAATACATATACATTTTTGTCCCTGTCTTGCCATCATCCGGACTTAACTTTATAGAGCCACGGACTCGTTCGACGGTGTGATGAGGATTAGAAAAGAGTAAATTGTATTTTCCCGTTTCCTCATTGAACGAATGTTTTAAAATGCTGCCCATACAACCCTGTGGCTCAATCAATGTCTGATCAACATAAAAAGTATCAAATGTTTCCCCACCATCGGAACTAATCGATACACAACGATAAGGTTCCTCTGACCGACCATTACGGTGGTTCACCATAATTTCTCCGGTACTTAATTCAACCGCCATAGATTCGTTTGTTTGATCCCTTAAAGAAAATGCACCAATCTCCCACGTCTCGCCTTCATCATCAGAGTACATTATATAACTACTACCGCTAATGCCCTTCCCGGGGTTATGGCGGGCAGCAACTATAATTCTTCCTTTATGCGGCTCACGCTCCTTGACAATACCATGCCCGGGACCTATGCCATGCCAAATCCAATCATCTTCATACACCATGGGAGTAATATTTCTGGGCTCGGACCAGGTAACTCCATCGTCATCAGAGTAGACCATATGAACTTCACGGCCATCGCGGGCTGACTTGTCCGGACCATAATCTTCATTAAAATTATATACTAACAAAATTCTTCCCGAAGGAAGGACTACTGGAGATGCATTTTTCGCCGCGTCTTCGCCATATTCAGCTGCGACTTTCAGCGGTCCCCAAGTTTGCCCCCCGTCTGTGGATCTTTTGACAACTAGATCATCCATAGCTTCATGGTCGCGCCACGAAACATACCGGCCTTCAGCAAAAGCCAAAATCGTTCCTTCCTTCGTAACTACCATAGATGGACACCTGAATGCTGTATAATTACTTTCTCCTTTTTGGTAACTCATCTGTTGAAGCTGTTCAATTGTAGCTATCTGATATGGATCATCTTCTGTGCCAGAGCCGCCAGCGAATTGGGCATGCAGCGGAATTAATGAGATGAGAATCAACATCATTGTGAAACTTATGTTCTTCATAAAACCTAATCTCCATAGAGTTTTAACACGTCTCCTTACCGTATAATCAGTGACAAGCTTCATTTTCCACCTCGTCAATCTGTTTATACACAACACAGGCTGTATCCTGGGCAAAGACCGATATTCCTGGAATTAAAAGCACCATTACCACCATGGTGGATTTGATTAAATTTTCTATTTTATCAACACCATCTTTTTGTATTGAACAATACTCCCTGTCTCCAGACGGTACATATAAATTCCACTGGCCAGTTCATCTACGGTAAAATTGACTGCGTGATAACCTGCCTGTAGATTTCCGTCTACGAGGGTGGTGATTAGTTGCCCCTGAAGATTCCAGACATTCAGCCTCACCTCGGCAGATCTGGGAAGGGTAAAACTTATTTCCGTTCCGGGATTAAACGGGTTGGGATAATTCTGTTTCAGGATCACCTGTTTCGGAAGTCTGTTCCCGGAGATTTCAATCGGAGTTGCAGTCTCTTCCCAATAGAGTACCGGATATCCTTCTGTAGTCTGCCAGGTTTCTAAAAAATCAAATCCGGTCATATTATCGGTAGCAGCAGCTCCGGTCATCTCGGCTGTAGTAAGACCTGCAACTTCATCAGCTTCACCTTCTTTCACGCCGTCTGACAACCCTGAAGTTTCAGTATCCCAGTAACTTGTAGTTATTTCACCGCCATCAAAGTTACCACCAATAAATCCGGCAGCTGTGGCTTCATCTCCACCATCTACCGCACCAGTGGAATACGATGTAAATACCTTAGAACCTTCTCTGTTTCGACCAAGTAAACCACCGGCATAAACGTCAGTAGTAGAAACCATCCCCGTTGCATAAGAATTGGAGATAACCGAAGATTCATCCTGGCTGTGACCTGCCAAGCCGCCCGCTCTTTTTTCTGCAGCACTAACAAAACTAGTGGAAAATGAGTCATAAACTTCTCCACCTTTAACTGCCCCTACTAATCCTCCGGCATCATGTGAAGAACTTGAGACATTATTGTCTGTGGAGGATGAGGTCCTGATAATACCACCTTCACGCATTTCACCAACTAATCCACCTGCATTTCGGCTTCCGGTAACATCAGCAGTAGAAAAAGATTCAATAACACGACCACCCTGATTATCCCCGACCAAACCGCCCGTCGGGTTGCCACCAGATACCTTTCCACTGACATGTGAATTAACGATGCGCCCTCTTCTAAGACGTCCCACCAGGCCACCGGTCAAGTCGCCCCCGGTGATGCTTACATTTTCAAGCACTACATTTCTTATCTCGCCCCCGGGCCAACCAAACAAACCTATTTTTTTATCAGCCCGATCGATAGTTAGATTTTTAATCGTGTACCCATTGCCATCATACCACTCTCTTAATGGGTTATCATCATTTCCAATCGGTTCAACCCCCTGACCATCATTCCAGTTTTCTGTCTCGCTGGCGTCTATATCAGCTACTTGAATGTAATGCTTGGGTCGGGTATCAAATACCCACACGTAATCTTTCGTCGGATGTGGATTTGGGGTCGAATCCCCATAATAGGTTTGCTCTACCTCATCGATGGGGACGTCAATATCACTAAACTGTACGGTATTAAAAACCACACCGTCATAGCGCAATCCTTTATCGTAATGCGATCCTGTCTCCCACAACACCCCGATATCTCCCTCCTCATTAACAACTCCGATATCGGAATATCCTGAGAACCGCGGATACGGATCGGAATACATATGCAGTTTTGTCCAGGTCTTGCCGTCATCCGGACTTAATTTTATAGCGCCACGGACTCGTTCGACGGTGTGATGAGGATTAGAAAAGAGTAAATTATATTTTCCCGTTTCCTCATTCAGCGAATGTTTTAAAATACTGCCCTGACACCCTTGAGGTTCAATCAATATCGAATCCACATAAAACGTATCAAATGTTTCCCCACCATCGGAACTAATCGATACACAACGATAAGGTTCCTCTGACTTCCGGCCATTACGCGAATTCACCATGATGTCGCCATTGCTTAATTCAACCGGCATGGCTTCATTTGTTTGATCCCTTAAGGCAAAGGCACCAATGTCCCACGTCTCGCCATCATCATCAGAGTACATTATATAACTGCTACCGCTAATGCCCTTCCCGGGGTTATGCCGGCCGGCAACTATGATTCTTCCTTTATGCGGTTCCCGCTCCTTGACAATCCCATGCCCGGGACCCGTTCCCTGCCAAATCCAGTCGTCTTCATACACCATGGGGGTAATGTCTCTGGGGTCTGACCAGGTGACTCCGTCATCATCAGAGTAGACTAAATGAACTTCGGCACCATCGCGGTCTTGTTTGCGCAGAACATGTTCGTAATAATTATGTACCAACAATATTCTTCCAGAAGGAAGGACTATTGGAACCGCATTCTTGGCTGTGTCTTCGCCATATTCAGCTGCGACTTTCAGCGGTCCCCAGGTTTGTCCCCCGTCTGTAGATCGTTTGACAACGATGTCATCCTCTGCTCCATCATCATGCCACGAGGCAAACCGGCCTTCAGCAAAAGCCAAAATCGTTCCTTCCTTCGTAACTACCATGGCCGGTGATCTAAATGCCGTATAACCACTTTCTCCTTTTTGGTAACTCATCTGTTGAAGCTGTTCAATTGTAGCTATCTGATATGGATCATCTTCTGTGCCGGAGCCACCAGCGAATTGGGCATGCAGCGGCAATGTTACGATGAGAATCAACATGATTACGAAACCAATGTGCCTCATAATACCTAACCTCTATGGAGTTCAACAACGTCTTCTTACCGTATAATCTGTTACAATCTGCATTTTCCACAAGAATGTTTATCGAGTATTTTCTGAGAAAATTCAGATTCTATCCCGGCAGGAATTCTTTCCAGTCACGGCCTTCGGTCACCCAGTCCAGGTTGAACCGGGCCACATTGGCCGGCGCGGAGCGTCCGCCGGTTTCGTACAACAGATAAATCCAGCCTTCACTGGGTGTTCCCTCTCTGCCGGCTGCCAGTGACGAGTAGGCAAAATAGCCCTCTTCGATTAACCGTTTCACCGGCCAGGTTTCCCCGCCATCGAAGCTGACCCAGATGGTGCCGCGTTTCCTTCGTTTGGTTCTTTCATCCCAGTCCACTTTTTCATCAACCGGTACATCCACATTGCTGAAAAGCAAAATGTCATGCCCTTCCACCGGGAGCCGTACCAATCCGCCCATCAATCCGTACCGGTGATGTTGCGGTCCATCGGGCAGCTCGTCGCTCACTTCCAGGTCTTCCCAGGTTTCGCCCCCGTCGTAACTCCAGGCAATATGTCTCATTAAGGGATTTTCCCCTTCCGGAGCCCAGTGCCTGCGTGAGTTGTAATAAATCCGTCCATCAGAGAGTTCCGCGACGGCTCCTTCGCCGGTCCCCCTCGCGGGAAACGGTGCGCTGGCATGCCAGGTTCTTCCTCCATCGTCGCTGTAGAGGGCTGAATTATAATGCTCATGGTGATATTTCGGCTTGTTTCCGCTTCCGAACCAGCGTGCCGGACGGAGCAAACGTCCCGTGTTAGGCCCATGTTGCAAGGTAATGCCGGTTTCGCTCATATGGCCGGTCAACGTATTCCCGTTCTCATCAGGATGAAACACCGCTTCCTGGCGCTGCCATGTTCTGCCGTCGTCGGTGCTGCGATAGACATGGAGCGAATCATTTCCCGTGTGATCCCCATGATGGAGGAACGTCAGAATATCACCACTGTTCTCATCCACAGTGACCCCGCCACCATGAAGCCAGTTATCCCCGGTACCGACCAGGATTTCCGGACCCCAGGTGACTCCGCCGTCTTCGCTCCGGCGCACCTTGTAATTCCATCGTCCGTAAGTGGCCAGTACCGTACCTTCGGTGGTGACCACGATGTTGGGTAATCGTTCGTCATCGAAGATTTGCTGCACCTCCAGGGATTCGTTGCCGCCGTGCCAGAACGGATTTTCCGTACCTTGTTGTGGTGAACAGGCTGCTATAACCAGTGCTGTCAGGAATCCGATTGCAAAAAGCCGGGTCGATTTACATGTCGTATTAACATTCATAGTAAACTCTCAGGGGTTATGTGTTATTCAGTTACCGGATTACAAAATTCGAATTTACTCAGGGATAAAATCTTTCCAGTCCCTGCCATCGGTGAGCCAGTCCAGGTTAAACCGGGCTACATACCCGACGTCGAACCGACTGGCAGGGTGACTCCGGCTTTCGTATTCCAGATAGATCCATCCCTCGCTCGGAGTACCCTCTCTTCCGGCGGCAAGCGATGAGTATCCGAAAGCGCCTTTATAGACCAGCCGCTTGACCGGCCAGGTTTCCCCGCCGTCGAAACTGACCCAGATGGTCCCACGTTCTCTTCGGGTGGTACGCTGATCCCACTCCACTTGCTCTGTCACCGGCACATCCACATTACTAAAGAGCAAAATATCGTGCCTCTCCACCCGCAACCTGACAAGCCCTCCCATCAGACCATAGGGATGGTGCTGGGGACCGTCAGGTAATACATCGCTTACCTCCAAATCTTCCCATGTATGTCCGCCGTCGTAGCTCCGGGCGGTATGACGCCAGAAGGCACTCAGACTGTCGTCGGATCTGGTGATACGGGAATTGATATAGAGGCTTCCGTCCGAGAGTTCCGCAATGGAGGCTTCGTTGGTCACTTTGGCGGGAAACGGTTCGCTGGTATGCCAGGTCCTTCCGCCGTCGTCGCTGTAAATGGCACTAACATGCTCACCGACGACCCTTGAGGTGCGGATCAGCCGTCCGGCATGTTCATCATACTGTAACGTAATCCCTGTATCCTGCATATGCCCGGACGGAACATCCCCGTTTTTGTCGGGATGGATCTTCACATCTTCCTGTAATTCCCAACTATGACCATGATCTGAACTGCGGTAAACATACAGGGGAGCATCCACCGGCGGGCGGAATTCCTCGACAAACACCAGAATATCACCCGAGTTTTCATCGACAGTCACTCCGCCGGCATGGACTCCGGGACCGGGAAAACCATCCTGCCACCAGTTCATATGTGTGACTGTCTTTACCGGTCCCCAGGTCTTGCCTCCGTCTTCACTGCGACGGGTTTCATAGGCTGTATCCCGGCTCCACGTCGCCAGAATCGATCCATCTTTGGCTACCACGAGGTTGGGAAAACGGGCATCGTTGTAGATGCGCTGCGTTTCAAAAAACTGATCACCCCCGTGCCAGTAAGGGTTCTTATCAACCACTCCGGCACATCCTGCCAGAATGAGGAACGGTATAATTATGTAAGCCAAAATTCTTTCATTCATTTCATACGCTCACTTTTGGTAACCAAGCAGTGCACGGATTGATGTGCTCCAGGTTCTCGAGAAAATCATAGCGGAAATTCATCCGATCCCGATTGGCAGTCCATCGGACAACCTGCGTTTCCCTGGCGCCGGGCCGATTCTCCGCTAAAACCCCTGCTCTTCCCGGCAGGAACGCCGTCAGGGGTGCAAGCCCACTGAATTGTAAAAACCGGCGTCTATCCACGATATCCCTCTGGCAGGGTTTCATCCCAATCTGCATGGAGAATATCATGGTGGCGTGTCATGACATCACCGTATCCCGGTTGATCGGCAAGGTTCACCGCCTCAAACGCGTCCTTCTCATGGTCGTAGAGTTCCCGGGCGATGATTTCGCCGTCGAGCTTCTGCTCCTCCCATGATTCGTAGTCGAGCCATTCCGTGTAGCGGTACCGGTCGGTCCGGATACTGTAGCCCATGGCCACTTTCGGAGGGCCATAGGGAGGGCTGTAAAACTCGCTGAAGGCCGCCTGTTTCCAAGGGCGCCGGGGATCTTCCATCAAGGGCACCAGACTCAACCCTTCTAGTCCGTCCGGTCCATCAAGTCCGCACAGATCCATAAGCGTCGGGTACAGATCGATAAATTCCACCAGCGCATCGGTATTTGCTCCGCTATCGGTTTGACCGGGCGCCGAGATGATCAGGGGCACCCGGGTGTCCAGCTCGTAATTGGTGGCTTTGCACCAGAGATCCTGCTCTCCCAGATGGTAGCCATGGTCACCCCAGAGGACAACAATGGTGTTCTCCCGTAACCCGAGTTCGTCAAGTTTATCCAGCAGTTTACCCACCTGGGCATCGATATAGCTAATGCATGCATAATAGCCGTGCCGTAGCTGTTTTATTTTCTCGTCTGTCAGGGGCCCTTCTTTAGGAATATCTTCGTATCCGCGCAACTCTTTCCAGTTATGCAATGCCTCATCCGGCGCGCCATAGGGCCTGTCCGGATTGGGAGGCATGGAGATCTCTTCCCGGTCATAGATCTGCCAGTATTTTTCCGGGGCCGAGAAGGGTAAATGCGGTTTTCTGAATCCAACCGCCAGGAAAAAGGGATTGTCCTTATTCTTTTCCATGGTTTGCATGGCCTCTTCGGCCATCACGCCGTCGTTATATCCGGTATCAGGCACGTCCACCCGTTCGGTAGCGGTGGCTTTCCCGCCGGTGGAGTTCTCCGGCAAGGCATACTGTTTGTTCTTCTCCAGTGTGGGATATCGTTCGACATTCCATGAGACCGAATCCAGATTCCGCTGATCGAACACTTTACCATAGCCGACAGTTTGATACCCCTGTTGTTTAAAATACTGCGGAAGAGTTACCCAGTCGGGATAGCCGGTTTCACGGAAATATTTAAATCCCACAACGCCGGAGGTATCCGGACGGAGTCCGGTCAGAACTGCAGTCCGCGAAGGTCCGCACACCGCCATCTGACAGTAGGCTTTGTCGAAACGCATGCCTTCTTTGGCTAATCGGTCGATGTTGGGTGAGTGCACCAGGGGATCCACGTAACATCCCAAATCCGGACGCAGATCATCGACGGCAATAAAGAGTACATTATACTGCTTCGAATCAGCCGACCTTTGCTGGCACGTCCGGAGAATTCCGGGAGCGGCAGCGGTCAGTGAAAGCATCCCGACAGATTTTAAGAAATCTCTGCGTTTCATAATCACACACCTTTCACAGTAAATAATTCAAAAAATATGTACTTATTCTATATGCTATATGCCGAATTTATACGGACTTTATCTGACACCCTGATCTTGTCCATCCGTTAACCAATCGAGTGTAAACCTCCCGAATGTCAGCGCGCGCCATACGCCCCGCTCCAGTTTGTCCCGCTCATACAGAATCCCCACATCCCCGTTGGGCAGACGGGTAAGCGAGGAATACCCGAAATCTCCACTGTAGAGTGTCTTGGCAACCGGCCAGGTATCGCCCTCATCGTAGCTGAGCCGGACCGTGCCGTTTACCCGGCTCGTCCGGGAGGCGGGGTTCGAAAACAGAATACGGCTCCGCTCATCGTCCAATGGGTCGGAGTACCGGATAATACTGGCATTGCAGCTGGAGTCCACCAGATCCGGCTCGTCCCGCAAGGTGGACCAGCTCTCACCCCCGTCATAGCTAAAGGCGATTTTCCGGCTGCCTTCTGCCCGGGTGTTAAGCATTATGGTCCCGTCCTGTAGCTCCACCATCTGGGTTTCGTTGGGACCGCTGTCCACCCGGTGCCTGGGCGCAAAACCGCCCCGCTGCCAGGTCTCCCCGTGATCGTCACTGTAGACGGCGCAGACCTCACTCCCCCCCTCACTCGACTTATTGTTGGTAGGCAGTATTAGCCGGCCTTTATACGGCTCCCGCCGGAGCTGAATGCCCATCCCCGAGCCGCACCGCCCCCCGACAAACGGCGCCGGATGGCGCACCTGGCGGGTGATCTCCCGCATGTCAGACCAGGTTTGCCCTTCGTCGTCGCTCTGCATCTGGTACACCCGAAGGATCTTGTCGCCCGTATAGCCGGGCTCAATACAATCCGCATGGCAGCCGTCAGGAAAGCTACCCGTCACCAGAATCACCCTGCCTGTCTCGTAATCTACCAGGGAACAGTGAGGCGTCAGCGCCCGATCGCCGTCCTCGGCAATCATCTGCATCGGCTCCCAGGTCTCGCCTCCGTCGGTACTTCGTCTTAACACCAAATCATTCTGTGCGTTGTCACCGCCTTCCTGCCTCCCCTGGCTGAATGCCAATACCGTCCCATTCCCGGTGACTACCATGGAAGTGATGCGGTAGCGCGGATAACCACCCTCTCCACTGATAAAGAGATCGGTGTTCACCGGTTCCTGTATCGAATCCGGTTCTGTCCCCGATTCGTCACAGTTCCGGAGAATTCCCGGTGCGGCAGCAGCGAACGAAAGGACACCTAACGAGTGTAGAAACTTACGACGTTCCATCAAGATGCCTCCCTGCACTGGCTGTGAATCGCTCAGAAATATGCATGTATCCTCGAGCATTAATCAGAAATGTTGTTCAAATGCTGAAGGATTTTATACAATCCCTGCGTACCCAGATCCTCATACCCAAAGGCGTTAGCTGCGGTGTAGAACTGGTGTACCAGGGAGAGCCCGGGGAGCGCCAGGTTCATTCGCTTCGCCTCCTGCAGAGCGATCCCCATATCTTTGATAAAGTGTTTGATATAAAACCCCGGCTGATAATCCCCTTTTGCAATTCGTCTGCCGAGGTTGTTAATTGACCAGGAGCTGGCAGCCCCTTTTCCAATGATGTCTATAACGTCATCAGGATCCATCCCCGCCTTGTATGCATACAGGAGAGATTCTACGACTCCGATCATGGTGTCGGCAATCAGTATCTGATTGCACATCTTCGTATGTTGTCCGGCACCCGGCTCCCCCATATACGAAATGTTCTCCCCTAACATGTGAAAAATGGGGAGCAGCTCATCGTAAATCTCCTCATCTCCCCCGACCATAATTGCCAGCGTACCCTCTTTAGCCCCAATATCTCCCCCGGAGACCGGCGCATCCAGAGCACTCGCCCCTTTTGTTTTTGCTTGCCGATAGATTTCCTCTGCCAAACTGGGACTTGAGGTGGTCATATCGACCAGAACGGCACCTTCCTGCATCCCCTCAATAATGCCATCTGTGCCTAAAACCACCTCTCTGACATCTTCGGGAAATCCGACAATCGTGAAAATGTAGTCACTCTCCTCAGCAACTCTTTTCGGCGTTTCACACCAGGTAGCGCCGTTTTCTATCAACCGTGCGGCCTTCTCTTTTGTCCGGTTGTAAATGTACGTGGTGAAATCGTTCTCGATTAAATGGTGACACATGGGCGCTCCCATTACCCCTGTGCCAATCCACCCGATAGTTCTATCCGTCATACACTCAGCCTCCTTCTCAATGACCAGGAATAATGCTGTCTCGTATCATTCTGGATTTTCAGTTAACCATTCAAGAGAAAACCGGGCGAATTCCAGATACTCATACAAGCCTTTCTCCCCGTATTCGTAGATGCAAACGATAGTGCCGTCCGGGAGTGTTGCGATATCCGAATAGGCTGATATGCCATCACAAACCAGCCGCTTCACCGGCCAGGTCTCCCCTCCGTCTCTGCTGAGAAATACGGTCAAATCATGACGTGCCTCCACCGATCCGGTGCCATTTCCATAGTTGTTGTCCGGTGCGCTAAATAAGAGCAGTGAGTTATCCTCTGTATCGTAGTGGGTCAATCCCGCATGGCATTTGGGACCCGGCAGGTCTTCCGCCCGGGAGGGTTCTGTCACGGTCGGACCACCATCCACGCTCTGCATCTCCACCCGGTAGCCCGAAGTGGTGCGGAAGTTCATATAGATGTGATTCGGCTTGTACTCTGCCAGAGGAAACTCCTGAGAGGACATCGGCCTGTCCACGACAATATCGGCCCCGTGCTGCCATGTTTCGCCATGATCATCACTGTAAAACAACACCCGGTGCCGCACACGTCCCTCTCCCTCTGATGGCATGGTATACTTCCCCTGAATTACCAGTCGCCCGCTCTCCAGCTGGATGCCGTGAATGCTGTTGCCCAGACCGCATCCAACAGCATCGTCAGGATATGGCAGATAAATCGGTTTCGGATCGGACCACGTCTTCCCGTCATCATCGCTGTAGACGTAATAATCCCCGTAGCCGTCCTCCCGCATCTCCTCCAGAGGCACGGTAAATGCGTAATCTTTGGAGGACTTATAATCCCATGCCGGGTAGAATCGCATGAATTTGTATATCCGTCCGGTCTGATAGTCCACCAGGGCCGGACCGCCATGGATATCAGTGTCTTCCTGGTTGGCCAGCACTGTTTCCTGTGACCAGGTTTCCCCCTTATCCCTGCTGACCATCAATGAGATATCTGTCTCATGTCCCCAGTCACGGACACCCCACTTTCTGACCACACCGCTTCCGCTATAATCTTTCGGAGCCTTTCGTTTGTCGGCAAAAGCCAGAATAGTCCCGTTTGTGGTAGTGACCAGGGACGGAATCCGGTAATTGTAGACCACATCGCCTTCAATTAGCTCCAGGTGACTTTTATCAGCCATCGGATCAAAATTCCGATGAAATATCCGCGTTTTTTCGATAAACGGTGTATCTGATGCTGGTGCACAGGCAGTCAACTGTATTGCGCCAAGGAACAGTATGAGTATAAACGAGAGCTGTCCAATGTGAGCAGACCGCATTAACAATCCTTTCCAAATATTCAGAATTATAAATAAACATCGAGTTACAGCTATACACAGTTGTCTCTAATAAATTACAATCACGGCATTGGGAAATTGGCACTGGTATCCTCTAATATCAAAACCCAGTCATTCCCTTTCCCGGACGTGGGTGGGGTATACTCTTGAACGCCTTTTTCCTCCGACACCTCAAATATTTCTGCATTTCCATACCGGGGATTGTACCAAAGCTTCCGAATTTTAGGTGCAGAAATCGTACTGTTATCTATTGAAAATTTTTCCCCACCCGGGGAATAGATAAATGCAAATGAACCATCGCGGGCAACAGCTGCTCTGATTTTTTTCCCACCTGTTACCGGTTCGCTTTTGACTAATTTTTGAGACGGTGCCAATTTTTGATATGGCCGGGATTCAAAGAGCCGCCGAACCAACCCCATTTGGAATGCCCCGGGGTGGTCCAGCGCTTCATACCAGGGGATATCTGCATGGATCGCCGAACGGTGTTCCGGTTCCCACATCTGCCAAACGTTATTGTTACCGTAAGTAAATCCGCAAGCTCCTGCCAGCAGAGACCAGTAGGCTGCTCTCCGCACGTCATAAGCATCCATGCGATTACTGGGATCATGACCGCCGCGCGCGAACCTTACCGGGATACACTCGTAACGGGGCTCTCCGTCTAATGTCGGTTTGGGTGGCATTAACGCATAATCATGGTCAACCATTGTCCCGTTATCGAGATTGCGGGAAGTATGGCCTGACTGGAGCATGTTAAAATCCAGCCATTCCGCGTCATGAAAATAGTCTGAAGAAGTACTTCTGCCCCGGGGGTGATAGGTCATAAGATGGGCTCCCCCATCTCCCGCCTGCAAGCCCTCTGCCATAGCCTGAATAATTTGCCGATCGCTCTTACTCTCAATATTCTGATCTCCGCCAAGGATCCATATGATAGGAGCATCCGGATACCGTTTGCCCAAAAACTCACCATATGTTCTTGCGTTTTCCGGATCGAACAGGTCATAAGGTCCCACTTTCTTCCAGTACCTCCCCCACGCAGGCAACATGCCGATATATAATCCCAGGGATTCCGCTTTACTCACGATGAAATCAACGTGTTGGAAATAGGCCTCATTGGGCCGGGCGGGACTGTTCTTATGGAGTGGGAAATCACCATAGGCATTGGGCTCATCGATACCAAACAGCACCACTGCCTGGATGACGGTAAATCCTTTCTTCGCCCGGTCTGTCAGATACCGATCGGCTTCTTTCCGATCCAGTCGGTGAAAGAGCTCCCAGCCGGTGTCTCCCAGATAAAAAAACGGTGTGCCGTCACTATAACTCAGGTATCGGTTACTTTCACTGACCTCGAGTCTCAGCCGGTCCTTGCCGAACACAGGCGGATTCGTCACCACTGCCAGTACGATCAGTCCCAGGCATGCCACGGCAAACCACATCAGGCGTCGGGAAGTGCACCCGGGATAACCGGCAGACCTAATCACTTTTACTCACCCACATACAGACCTTCATCGATAAAATACGTGCCGAAATATTCGTCCGGAACCCAGTCCCAGCTGGGATTTTCTTCATGATAGGTCACGTTAGCCATACGGAAATTCATGCGTTCCGGAGCACCGATGTCCTCCAGGCTCAGGCTGATAACAAAAATATTGGTGTCACTGACTACCTCGGTTTGGGTGAGTTCTGCGTGCTCCTGCCATTCGGACGCAGCGCTATTCCACTTCCAGATACCGTCCCCCTGTAAGCCAACCACAATCAAATAATCCGCCCCAATCTCTCCCACGTCGTAGTGTAGCGAATCACCAATGAGTGGCGAGTCATCCCGCACCTCCTCGCCGGAGGAGAAGCCGGTCTCCGAGTTGAAATCGGTGTCGAGGAAGAGACCGGCATTGAATCCGGTGCTGTCATGTGGTTCTTCCCATTCACCATTGGTCACCACCCTGAATTCCAGCTCTTCGTCAGTGTTCCGCACCAGGATTGAGTCAACATCGTTCTCAGATGCGTCATCGGGATCGGTAAGAAAGGGAAACCACTGATAATAGACCCGGACAAAATTCGAGACCATTTTATTCTCATTAAAATCCGTTGCGATGGCATAGAGCTTGTGCCGTGAACCGATGCGGAAAGAATCCGGGACAGCCCATTGGTATTCAAACGGTTCGGAGAAATCATCACCAAGGGTATCGTGGACTCCGTCGATGTAAAATTCAACGTAATTCACGCCCTCATTGTCAATGGTTTCCGCGCGAATGGGAGTTATCCCCCCAACCACCGCATTCCGCGGAGGCGACGTCCCGGGCTCTGGCGGATGGGTGATCGAAATATTCGGTTGTTCTGTATCGAATTCCATGATATTACAACTGAATAATCCCACCAAAAGGAAACCCGCCAGTACAATCAATATAAATCGTCCATTTTTCATTACAAAAACTTCCCTCATTGATTAATTCCGGTTTAACATGTATGGTTTATCCCTTTCGCACACCTGACGGGAGGGCTTCCCGCCATCCCGTCTGGAGCTGCCGGTGGAGCTTTGCGACCTGGTCAGCCACTTCAGGATTGCCCGCAATATTCTGCATCTCCCGGGGATCGTTCGCATGATCATAGAGTTCTCTGGCTATAATATTCCCGCCCTTTCCCTGGCGCTTCCAGGATTCATACTCAATCCACTCGGTATAGCGGTATCTGTCCGTCCGCATACTATAGCCCATAGCTTCCGGTTCCCGATATGGCGGGTGGGGAAACTGGCTGAAAGCGGCGGTTTTCCATTCCCGGTTCAGATCTTCCATCAACGGTACGGCAGAGATCCCTTCCAGCTCCTTGGGAATCGACAATCCGCACAAGTCCGCCAGAGTGGGGTACATGTCGACAAATTCCACCAGGGCATCCGTTGCCCTCCCACTCTGTGCACGGAATTGTGGGGCGGAGATAATCAACGGTACCCGGGTGTCCAGTTCAAACACCGTGGTTTTACACCAAAGATCGTGTTCGCCCAGGTGATATCCGTGATCACCCCAGAGAATAACCACTGTATTGTCCGTCAATCCCAACTGATCAAGTTTCTCAAGCAGTCTGCCCACCATGGCATCGCTGAAACTAATGGCGGCATAATATCCATGGATCAGTTCGGCGATCTTTTCCGGCGGGATCTCCCCTTCTTTGGAAATATCTTTATACCCGCGTAATTCCTTCCAGTTATGCAGTGCAATGGGTGGGACATTCTCCGGCGGTGTGTCGTCGGGGACCTCTCTGAACTCCTCACGGTCGTACAGGTCCCAGTATTGCTTTGGCGCCGAAAAAGGGAGATGAGGTTTGATCAGACCAACGGCGAGGAAAAACCGCTCATTCTGCACCCGCTCCAGAATCCGGAGGGCTTCGTCTGTAGTCAGTCCGTCCGGGTACGCCGATGCTTCGACATCGGCTGACTCTGTTGCTGCGCTCTTGCCGCCCCACCGGTTTTTCATCAGGGCATACTGGTGTTTCTTGTCCGTGTGGGCGTATTGTTCCGGCACGGACCAGGACGGCGGATCCTGCAACTCATCATCGGGTCTGCCACTGTAAATCTTACCGACAGATTGGCTATGATAGCCATTCCGTTTGAAATGTTGTGGCAGGGTCACAATCCCCTCTTTCTGATCACGGAAGTAGGCACGGTTGTCCCACACTCTAATGGTATCCGGGCGCAAAGCGGTGAGTACCGAAGCCCTGGACGGACCGCACATCGCCTGCTGACAGTAAGCCCGGTTGAACCGGACACCACTGTCCGCCAGGCGGTCAATGTTAGGAGTTACGGCATGCGAATCGCCATAACATCCCAGATTCGGTCGCAGGTCGTCCACGGAGATAAACAAGACATTGTAATCGCCGGTCTTCCGGCTTCCACCCCACCCGAGAGAAGGCAAAAATGCAGCCGGTAAACTGCTTCCGACTAACCTCAGAAATTGCCGTCGTTGCATAGTTTGTATCCTCCTGTCTTCACTCTTTCCCGGTCCAGCGATAGCTAGCCGGGTCAAAATTATACTTTTTCTTCTTCGGAGCGTTTGGGGCATTCTCCTTTGGCAGGTGTGCAGCCAGTTGTCGTTTCACCTCCGCATATTCCGGTCGGTCCGCTAGGTTCTCCCATTCATTCGGATCGTTCTTCCGGTTATACAACTCCTCCCCACCTTCTTCGTACCGGATATACCGCCATTCCCCGGTAATGACCGCATGGTTTTTATATCCCATTGTCGTGAAAACCGGTTCCTCTCTCTCAGCCGTTGGATCTTCTAATAGAGATAGCAGACTTGTACCATCTAAATCTTCGGCGGGTTTAAACCCGCTTAATTCAACCAGAGTTGGATAGAGATCGAGGAGATTTACCGGCTGATGACACACACTGCCCGGCCGGGTTAATCCCGGAGCGGAGATCATGAGCGGGACATGGGTTGAACGCTCCCAAAGCGTAAATTTATGCCAGTGTTGCTTTTCACCCAGGTGATACCCGTGATCAGACCAGAGTACTATGATTGAATTCTCAAAATACCCGCCCTTTTCAAGGGCATCCAACAGTATTCCGACCTGAGCGTCTGCAAAAGTAATACTTGCAAGGTACGCCTGGACAGCCTCTTTCCATTTTCCCTTCTGAACCACCAGTTCATGCTCTTCCCGCGGTCCGGTCGAGGAAAGCAGATCTCTGGCACCCTTGGGCAGATCTTCAATATCGCCTTCTTTGACTTCCGGCAGCTGAATCTCCTCCAGTGGATACATATCGAAGTATTTTTGCGGGACGTACCATCGCAAGTGCGGCCGGAACGATCCGGCAGCCAGGAAAAACGGTTCTTCCGGGGGATCGTTAACGAACTCGGCTGCCCATGTGAACACCCGGTGGTCCGGCATTTCTTCATCGGTAACGTCGACCGGTCCAAAATCAAAATTATACCGGTATTCGTTTACGCCGGCGACCGGGTGTCCGTTCGGCCATGGGTCTGCACCCTCATGATACAGAAACCTGCCTGGATCCTCTTTGCCGTACCCGCCTGTCACCCGATTAAAATATCTATCCCATTGGTCGGGGGGATTAAATCCCACCGGGTGGTGATATATCTTTCCCCCGCCTTCTACGTGATATCCCTGATTTTTAAAGAAATGCGGCAGAGTGACTGTATCCGGTAGATGTGGTTTCCACCACTGGCTGTTTTGATAGATACCTGTGGTGGACGGTTGTTTCCCGGTCAGAATGGCTGTACGGGACGGGTTACATACCGGTGCGGGACAGTGAGCATCGGTAAACAACATACTCCGTTTTGCCAGCCGGTCCAGATTTGGAGTTTTCACTACTGGTTTCCGGATGGCGGGGTACTCCGCCAAACAGCCGACCCAATCGTTCCAATCATCACCAGATATAAAGATAATATTGGGCCGGTTTTCCCCCGCAGCCAACACCTGATACAATGGCGAAAAATACAAAGGTGCCAAGGTAGCGCCAGCGCCGGCAAGACGTAAAAATTCTCTGCGTTTCATTTGATTACCCCTTTCGTCTGTTCAAGGAATGATTAACCTAAAATGTGGGAGTAAGCAAAGAACAGGATAGATTAGATGGATTACTTCCAGTGGACCAACAGTACCCACCAGGCAGCCTGACTGGAGATTGGCCTACTTTTTTCTAGTACCGTCCAATGCGTTTGGGACCGGTATCAACGGCAAACGCCGTGGCGTCAAAGTTCTTGATAATCAGGTCCAGTTTGACATCGGCATACTCCGGATCATCCCAGAGATTGGTGAATTCGTTCGGGTCATTTTCAAGGTCAAACAGCTCTCCCAGACCGGTGCCGTGATAGTTCACCAGCTTATACCGTTCATCCCGGATCATGGTTGCGTAGCTTTTTGGTCCCTGTAACGTCTGATAATACTCTGACCTGACAAACTCCCGGTGGTTGTGTAGATCCGTCTCTCCCGTCAGCAGGGACATCAGGGATTGCCCCATAATATCCTCCGGAACAGGCAATCCGCTGGCTTCCATAAGTGTCGGCACGATATCTGTCAGTTCCACCAACGCCTCGCTTTGCATATTCTCACGGAATTTCCCCGGCCAGGAGATGATGAGCGGAACATGTACCAATCCTTCATAGAAACGACAACCCTTCCGCCACAACCCGTGATCGCCTAGCATGGTTCCATGATCCGACATGAAGATGAAAATGGTATCCTCCCGCTGGCCGGTGTCATCCAGGGCCTCCAGGAGCCTGCCAATATTTTCATCGATCAGGTCAATCTGCGCCCAGTATTTCCGGATCTCCTCTTTCGCCTCCTGCATATCGGGTTTCTTTACACTCCGCTGAAACATTATATCGGCATCTTCGAGCTTCTTCTGGGCGGAGATATCCGAGTCCTGGAAATACGGCTCCCGGATCTCACTCAGGTCATACCGGTCGATATACTCCTGCGGCGGATCGAATGCCGGATGGGGATCAAACACGTTTACACTCATCAGCCATGGCTGCGAACGCTTTCGATGGATCACGTCCACTGCCTTGTCCGTGCACCAGGTAGTCAGATGGTACTGGGGATCAACATCATTCCGGTATTTGCCTAGCCTACCGCGTGGATTGGACGTGAAGACATCGGTCAATTTAATGTTATTTAGCTGCAACCATTCTGTATAGTCATTGCCCACACCATGGCCCTGATGCGGCGCATGACAGTACCACATCCGGTCATAGCCGTGGTTCTCCACCTGCTCTTTCCCATCCCAGGCTCCGGTTATATGGAATTTGCCAGACAGCGCGCAGTCATATCCGCTGTCAGCCATTACTTTCGGCAGGAGCGGGGAGGCTTCCGGCCAATAAGCTGCTCCATTTTTGGTTTGGTGCACTGTACTGGGATACTTTCCAGTTAAAAACGACGCCCGGCTTGGCGTACAGATCGGAGATTGACAATACGCACTATTAAACGCTACCCCCGTTTCCACCAGCTTGTCAATATTCGGCGTGTGGATGGCGGAATTGCCCAGGGCATGAATAGTATCCCAGCGCTGTTGATCGGTGCAAAACCACAGGATATTCGGCCGGTCCTCCTCGGATAACGTACTTTGTATTGTGTATGACGAGGATGTGCGCGTGCCTGAGCCGAGTGCACCCCCAACGGCAAATGGGGCAAGCGAGGCAAGCCCACTTAACCGCAGAAAAGAACGTCTCTTCATAATTAACTCCTCTGGAACCTCAAATTGTTTGTGTCAGTTCTGTTACTTCAGTTTCTAAATAAACATAAGGGGCCTGCTTTTGCGAAACAGGCCCCATATGTCCTGCAGTGCTTCTGTGTCCGGGTTGCTGCGGCCGCGATCCTATCGCAGCAAGATCATCTTCCGAACTTTGGTCACATCTCCTGCCTTCAGCCGGTAGAAGTAGACACCACTGGCAACCTGTTTCCCAACTGCATTATCCCCTTCCCATACGATTTCATATTGTCCAGGAAGGAGTGATTTATCTACGATCTTATTCACTTCTCTCCCAAGCAAGTTATACACAGTTATGGTCACGTGTTTCTCGACAGGTACTGTGTAATTAATCGTCGTTGTCGGGTTAAAGGGGTTCGGGTAGTTCTGCGACAGCGTAAACCGCTTTGGTATGCCTGAATCTTCAGGGTCCGTTGCGGTTTCCTGACCAAGGTTAAGGGAGTAATTGTATAGCTGGATATTGTCCATCTTCCCCGTAAAATCGTCGCTGCCCGGTTCCCCGGTCCCGATATAGAGCGGTCCTTCTGTCAGATCGGGATAATCGTCTTCAGGCAGACTGGTGCCGATTGCCTGAACCAGGGCATCATCCTGATCGCGAAGCTGGACGCTCAGTGTTCCGACTGCCACCTCCATAATCAGATGATTCCACTCGTTGATCGCATAGGAACTGTCAAACGTCATTTTATGCTTAAACGAGCGGGTCATTGTCGGCCAGACCATTATTGCATCGTCTTTGGTACGGACATGATATGGCCCTTTATGCCAGCCTGAAGTGGCATATTTAGTAATTAAACGGGTCCCTCCATCCAGCAAGGAGTCAGGTTTAAACCAGAAGTCGAGTGTGTATTCCTTGCTGGTCAGGAATATCGCATCATCCGCTACTATATAACTGCCGTCTCCATCAAAGTAGATCGACTTGTCGCCTTCAATAGCATCATCGGAATACGTCGCTCCGACATTGGTAAACTCATGACCGTACATTGAGTTATCCGTGACCGGTTCCGAGCCCTCCTCGAAGGTCAAGTCGAGCGTTTGCGTTTCCGCTTCCCACCAGCCGAACTGGTAGTAATTTGAATCGGTTTCCACATTTTCCGGTAGCAATATCCGCGTACCGCTAGTCGTTTGTGCACTCAGATAATATGAGGTGAGGCTTCCCAGTGACTGTCCGGGTATCTGTCCAACGTAAAAATCACCGGTGTCCGGTGTCATTTCTGACGTCTGCCACTCTCCCCCGTCGGTGGAATAGTGGACAGACACATTATCCAATATTGTTCCAGGATGGATAATTTCCGCGGCTACGTCAGCAGGCATATTTGCTTGCTGATTTCCAATTTTTCCGCTCCCGAGAAAACTCGGACGTACATCCTTGGGATAGTTGTAGAACTTCACTTCGTCAATCAATCCACGGTAATCATCACTATCCCAGGAGTTTCCAATCTTAAGCGGTAAGATACTGTAACAATCCGGATACGGACCGCGTCCCTTCCATCTGCCTTCGGTGGTGGACTTATCCACCTGGTTTCTGGCAATCAGGGAATCGTTTTCGTTATGCACCCGGACGAAATGGATCCTTGTCGTCTCGCCGCACTGAATGCGGAACCATTTGCCCGACGTTCCAATACCGGGGACATCGACTTCCAGCTCAGCCCAGTGATACTTGAATCGCATCCTAAAACCATCTTCCAAAAGATCGAACCGGTGCATCATCTCCCCGGCTTGCTGGCTGCCCCTAGGACCAACCCGGATCACCATCATATTGCCCTCTTCCCAGTCGGTAGCCGCGGTGTCCGCTTTCAGCCAGAAATCCAGCGTCCAGCCGTAGACCCCGTTATCGTCATACGCTCCGTTGATAAACGGCGTGGGTGCCGGAATCTCCAGTGAGCTGGTATCCGGGTACTCACCGTCCAGGTCCTGGTTAATGGAAATGGAGTACGCACTTTCGCCTTCAAGCGCAGGCGGAACATCTTCCGAATACCCCAGGTTTTCACCCAGCATATTGATCGTATGTCCGTAATCGGAGGCATCGGTCAGAGTGGAGCCGGGTCCTTCGTCAAACGTAAGGCTCAAGGCCATTTCATTCGGCTGCCACCAACCCACAGCACTGTTCGGGGCAAAAACATCGGGATACCTTCCCTCAACCCCGGCATCACTTTCCGCCGTGATATAATAGGATGCCATAGTTCCTCGCGGCTGACCGGGAATCGTGCCTACATAGAGAAAGGAGGAATCCCCCTGGGTCATTGTCACCGTCTGCCAATTGCCGTCACCAGTTTCATAGTATAATGTGGGATTTCCCGCCAGGGTATTCGAACCAATATTCCGTACTTCAGCAATGATGGGCACATCCGTATTCGCCCGGGGATTCTGACCGCTTATATCCAGCTGGATATTCCCGATAGCCGGAGGCGCATCATAATCCCGTACCGCGTCACTGATACGTACTTCATCCAGAAATCCGTTCCAGAAAAAGTTCCCGACATCTGTATGACTCTGATTCTGGAGTCCGAAATAGAGCGGCTCTTCCTCAATAGCTGTTTCACCACTGGAACCTTCAGGAAACAGCCTCGTTGTTTTGTGCAAAAGAATGCCGTCGGCGTCATGGATCAGCAACACTCTTGCCAGGTTCTCCATATCTTTGATAAAGGTAAAATGGTACCATTTACCCAGATCAACCGTCCCAAACTTCGTCTTTATACGCGTATATGGATCGCTTGTGTGATCCGCAAATATATTTGTCGCCTCGAAACTCTGGGTAAACGGATTGACCATAATACCATATGGTGTCATATTCCCGTCATCATGGCCCTTTCGAATCACCCAGGGATTGTAACTCCGGGGCGGGCTGTTGCCGCCATCAAAGGTAATGTTATTGGACCAACCCTCGATGGTAAACGAATTCGGCAAGTTCAGGTCTTCCGTGTGGGGGATAACTACCATAGATGTATCCACATCAGGTGAATCGTTGTCAATCCACAGCGATGGCCCAAGGGCATTGTTCACACTTCCGCCCTGGCGGATTTTGCCCTCCGGCATCCCGTCCTCAGACCTGTCAGATTCATTCCTCATCAGGTCATCCGGGTCGTCGAAATGCATAAGAAGCACAGTATTGTCATCCACGGTGAACGGGCTTAAAAAGTCCACCTGCGCATGAGCAATACCACTCCACAGTAATATGACACCCATCACTAACGTGAGTGAAATGAATTTTAATATTTTCATTGTGGTCTCCTCGTTGCAATTAACACACTAGTTTACGTTAACGAGTATTGCGACTTCCCCCCTTTCCCTCTTTGATTTTTACGTCTAAATAATTTTCGATGGTTCTTACGGAATAAGAAACCCCAGGGCTTTAGGACTACTTTAAACTGAGATTTCCAAGAAACGCAATGCATAACACATCGGGTTTACTACTTAATGATTACAAATTTTCCAACTTGTATTTTTCCTGTGTTCAGATCTTCCACTGTGTACACATACAAGCCGCTGGCAATGGCTTGTTCCACATAGGACGTCAGGTTCCAATCCTCGTACCCCTTATTCGGATCGTCATGTTTAATGGTTTTAATGTAATCGCCGGCCGGTGTATAAATTTTGATTTCGCATCGTGCCGGCAGATTAATGAACTGGATCTTCCGGTCCTGTTCCATCCAGCTCCGGCCCCGGGGTGATTTCTCCCAGGGCGGATCATACTCGTGGTAGGCGATGTCTCCGCGGTAGGGATTGGGAACCACGGCTACCTCTCCAACCGTTTCAGGGCTGGCGGGTCCGGGAACTGCAGTTATCTGATTCGCATATACACTGGACTCCATCTGCGGCCAGGGAAAAGCCGTATCCGGCTTGGAGAAGGTTGTTACCGAATAGTAATACTCCGTATTGTTCAGCAACCCCGTATCGGTATATTCATAAGTCAATCCGGTATTCGGACCGTATTCATTCCCGGAGATATCTGCAATATACAGCGGCTTCCAGGGGCCATCCGGACTCTGCGTGCTCTTGTAGATCTTGTATCCTTCAAACGGCTGTTCCGCCCCATCAGCCCGGTTCGGATCCTGGTAATCTTCCGGATTGTTCTCCTCTGTGGGATGCCAGCTCAGATGCACTTCCTTGCTGCTGGTTTCCACCTCCACTGTGGGTGAAGGTGGGGCGCTGGGGACTCTGAAATCGTGTTCTACCAAGCCAGCAACAGTTGCCGAATTCTCAAGCACCCCTTCAAGCCCCTCACCCAGTATCTGAGCAATCCGGAATGTAAGGGTGTCACCCAGAGGAATGTCAAACGGCCCTACACTGAGATTGGCCATAACTCCATCATAAGCCTGCTGGTTTTCCATAACCATCCCGGAAGACATGCTGTTATACCGGTCTTCGTCCAACCCCTTTGCCATTTCGTTCGACCCGTGGGTATAAGTCCAGTTGACATCCGTACGCTCCAGGCCATCCGGCAGAAAATATCGAAATCCCACCGCGCCAATGGCATCCCCGTCCGTCCCACCGGGACCATCTTCAAAGGCGAGCATGCTTCTATCCGGGAAATACAGGGAGCGGTCGTCCGCGCGAGGATTTTGATTGATATTGCCGATCCGCCCAACATTCTGCCACGCAATATACACCTCCTGAATTTCGAATCGCTGGGGAATGACATGAAAGGTGTATATTATAATTTCATCCAGCGGAGGATTCGCCCAGGTATAGACAGTCTCAATCACCTCCAGATACATGGGCGTATGCGGGTCGGCTCCACTCCCGCCGAGACTCGGATCCAGAATTTTATAATCGTTGTACCTGGAAATTAAATCCTGGTCCGATACAGCGGTATATCCCGGCCAGTAGTAATCATCGTTCCCGTCTTCGTCCACTCCACCAATATCCACCGTATCCCCTTTGTTCACCACCCAAACGGTATCCCAGGGCGCCTCGGTGGGCCAGAGTTCATCCGATGAATTGTTCCCTGCCCCGACACTCACCAGCCGCTCCCCTTCCGTATTCACCCCTCCAAACCATATACCGGTACCGTGGATATGCTCTTCCATACTGTTTGGTGGATATTCACATCCGATCAGACCGGGATACCCGGCGTTATTGGCGTTTTCACTGAACCGCCCCCGGTTGACAATCAGCTGCCGGACTTTCCCTGCCGTGGTCAGTTTCCAATCATTGGACACATTTTCCTGTGCGTGGACAGATACAAAAAGCCCGGGGCTAAACGTTACACTGAAAATCAATGCAAAAATAAATGTCTGTTTCATACGCAATCTATTGTTTTCTCAAATTATCCGGGTAAGCCTTAATAGCTCATACCCTTATTACAAATCGAGGCTGATTCCAAACCGGTGAATTGCACCCAGTGCTCCGTAATCACTGTAAGAATAGTCAAAGCCAAACTGGTAATTGACCATTGTCAACTGAATACCCCCACCATAGGAAAAGGAAGCAATGTCATGGTTAAATGCATAGCCTCCTCTGAGAAATAATATTTTGTAGACGGACCATTCGACCCCTGAACGCAACAGCGTCTGTCCGTCATTGGGCTTCAGGGCACTGAGGGTTGTGGTAACATTATGATTTGTACCCTCTACAGGATTCATTGCCAGTCCGAAGGAAAAATTCAGCGGCAACGGGTATTGCTCGTTCACAAATGTGATACTTGAGCCAAAATTCGCTATTTTCATACCAAACCTGAAACCCCGGTATCCTGTCGTATACAAGACAGCAATATCACTTGAGTACGCATCTTGGGTCATGGGACCATATAAACTCATGCGAATGTAATTGACTGTCCCACCAAATGTGACCCGGTCCGTGAGAGGTCTGGAATAGCTTAAACCGGCACGTATATTACTCACGTAAAAAGTTTCGCCAGTCCCTTCCGGCTGTAAAGGAGTGCGGACAGGCATTGGATCCGTTGAGAAATTTGTAAAAGATAAACCAAAGGCGCCAATCCGGCCGAATGATTGCGCAACTGCGATATAATCCAGGTTAATCCCTGCAAAAAGAGCCGAATGCGTTGCTACAACTGATGGACCTGTGAGCAGACTTAACCCTGCCGGGTTATAATACGCAGCCTCCGCACCGGTTGGGATAGCGATATATGCATTAGCCATCGCAGTAGCTCGGGGGCTCACCCCAAGTTTTAAAAACTGACCAGTGGCGCTCCCGGGACGTTCATACTGACCGAGAATTAAACCCGGCATGAGCCAAAGAAAACACACAATTTGAATAATCGTTCCTCTACGCATGCCCACCTCTATTTCATCTCCTTCAACACCCTTTTAAATAACACCAATTGCGTTACCATGCGACCTCGATAATGAGCTCGGAATGCCGGCCTTCACCAAACCGGTCCGGCTGCAGAATCCGCTGCATCTGATAGTAATCGTAATATTCATCCGTATCCTGGACCGAATCGCCATACTTATAGGGCTCACCGGTCCAGTTATTGAAGCCGCGTCCGGTGACATTGTACTGATTGAACACGTTGTCGATGTCGATTCCGACGGAGACCTGCATTCCCTGAATACTGTACCGTTTTTCAACGCGAATATCGGTACGGTATCGGGGAGGCATCTCTTTGGTATTGTGCAATTTTCTCCTGACCACCGGGTCGTGAGCTCCTGGTGTATATGGTCTGCCGGACTCCATAGTGGTGAGGAGGGATGTCTCCCAATTATCAGGCAGCTTCAAACCGAAAATCCGTAGTTTGTTATTCTCCGGTACTCTAAAGGTTGCACGAATCACCGCCTGATGCCGGACATCCCAACCCAGCCGGCGCTCACGGATAGGATTGGGCAAGTTGTTCAGGGACCGCCGGTAATCACTAAAGGCGGAACTGGAGTATCCGCTAGCCCACTGGAGCGTATAGGTGGCGTTACCAGTGAAGTACTTCCGGACCCCTTTACGAATCTCGAACTCCAGCCCGCGTGCCCGGCTGTACCCCTTGTTGTCATGGAGATGGATCGGTAACCCGTACTCCCCGCTCAGTTTGGTGCTCCCGATCTCCCCTGAGGACTCTTTCGTGTAATTCTTGATATCCAGTGCCCACCTTCTGGGAAACTCGTGGGTGAACCCGAATTCATACTTCACCGTCTTGACAAATTCCAGGTGGGGATTCCCGGTGAAGCCGCCGGAATAAGGATCCCGGATGTAGTTATCCAGCCCAGGAATCTTGTTGAAATGACCGTAGGAAAAATAGAGGTTCGTCTCGGGCGAGATGGGAAAGGAGACCCCGAACCGGGGATCTATCTGGAACCGAAAGGTTGGCCAATCGGCTTTCAGCCCGGTGGCTTCCTCCCACTGCTGTTGCCACGCGGGATCATTGGTCGGGTTTCCGGGAACGAACCAGTCCATCCGGATTCCCGCATTCAGGATCAGCGATTCCTTCTCAAATTTCTCCGTAAGATAGGCTCCGCCATTCAAGGGTCCGCCATCAATCACCCAGCGCTGGAGGCCATACTCCTTGTACGGTCCCGGCGGCGGCGGATACGGATCCCCGTTTTTATACACATATCGGCCATACTCGGATAGTCCGGCACCACCGGCGGTGATTTTCACGTTTCGCAGATCCTTAAAATTTGAGTAAAACCCCAGTTTAATCAGATGTTCTGGATGGATTTGGGAAGTAAAACTAAATCTGGTGGAGTACTGCTGGTTGAGATTCTGCACCCAGGGACTTTGATAGCTGTCGCCACTGTAGAAACCAGTTAACGGATCCTTATGCGGTGCTTCAATATAGGAAAACATGGTATCCGGCGTGTGAACCCAGAAATCCGGTGGCGCTTTCCCGTTATTCGTCTTGGAATACCGTACATTGGTGTACCCTACATTGAATGTATAATAGGTCTTGCTGGACAGCGTATGATTGAGTCGGATTTGCCAGAGCGAGTTCACCCTGTTGTACCGGCTGGTGTGATCGGGGTGATCTTTCCACAACCACTGGAATTCGGTCCAGTATTTCCAAGTATTCCGGTAACTGATATCGGCGGAGAAGTTATCCGTCATTTGATAATCGAGACGGAGGTTGAAATTGCCCTTGTTATCCTGTTTCTCATCAAGCAGCACCCAATCGGAACTTCCAATGCCGAACTCCCCAAGTGGCAAGCCCACAAACGGTCTGCGGGACCGGCTGTTATTGTACGGGGTATTGGTCAGCCGCATGGTGCTGGAGGCAAAGAACGTCAGTTCACCAGGCAGATGAATCCCGATGGCAGGAAGGATCTGATTCGACAATGGATCGGGGCCATTCAGATTGAACGCAACCCGATGTTTCTCATAGGACGGTCCCGCAATTCCCAGCGCATCCGTCCGGTAGTTCAAAGATCCCCGGTACTGCGTTCCACCGGATTTTGTAGTAATACTGATGATGGCAGACGACGTCTGACCGTACTCAGCACTGAACGCCCCCTTGATAATTTCAATATTCTCAATCTCTTCCACATTGAGGTCCATGACATCGAATCCGCCGTACATCGGGTGAGTTGCCGGCACGCCATCGATGAGGATCAGTGCATCCCCGCCCCGGCTCCCGCGGATATTCACGCTCTTCAAACTGGGATCCCGTGGCTCAATCATAATACCCTCGCCCATATCGATCCGGGTGGGAGTATCCTGGACGAGCATGCCGGATTGGGACCGGAAGACATCGGTTACCCCTTCAATGCCGGGCATGGATTCCATCTCTTCACTGGAAATTGATCGTCTGGAAGCCGTAACATCATGCTGCACCATCTTCTTCTCCGCCACAATTTCCACGGTGGGGCTCTCAATGGCAGAGGGGGCAAGATTGAATGTTAACCGGGTGGTGAGATCGGTCCGCACCTCCACCTCTTTGATCGTCAACGGATGATATCCGATATAGGTGGTCTTCACAGTGTACTGTCCGGGCGGAACCTGGAGAATGGTAAACCGTCCTTGCTCATCGGCGGCTGCGCCCAAGCGGGTACCTTCCACCATGACATTTGCGCCGATCAACGGTTCCCCGCTCTCCTTATCCAACACCTTCCCGGCAATTTTTCCCGTGTTCGCCGCATACCCCCAGTTTGCGAGCAAAATGAGCAAAGTCACCAAAAAGAACTTCAAGAGAATAGATCCGGGAGAATGACCATTCATATTCTTCTGTTACCTTTAATTGTTACGTAAATATTCAAGTATATCTTCTGCGAGGATTGCCGCATCATCTTGCCGAATGAATGTCAATGGGAATCCCAAAACTATTGTATTGAATGCGGTTCCGGTATACCGCAACCCGGCAGCCTGCCCCGTATACTGAAACAGATCCGAATCGTCCGGGTTCTCATAGCGGAACAGTACCTCGGTAAATCCGGCTCGCGAGGTGATGATATTTATATTCGACAGGAGTCCTTCATAGGGAAATGCATCCGCCAGCAGTGTGGTATCTACTCGCACATCGCTGAATCCCTCCAACGCGGCGGTAGCACCGATGAAATCTCCCGGGAAATACGGGGTCTCGTCCGCCTTTACGATATGCAAATACTCATTCACGAATGAGCTGTCACCGAATTCCACCGGAAACGACTCGCCCCAGGCGAAAGATTTCAACACCCGCCACCCGCTCAGGATCAAGTTTCCGCCAACATTGAGGTAATCTCTGAGATAATTCTGATGCATCGGGAATTCGTGCGGTTCGCTGGACGGCCGGGTGTCAGTATGCCAGAGCACCGTCTTATACTGCCCCAGGAGATCCAGCGGAGGCACCCGGTCTTCAACTTCGGAGACCCGCAGTTTATGGTATTCGTAGTCCCACATATCCTGAAGTTCAACTCCGAATATATCAGCATAGAAACTGTCCACTGCCGCATCCGTCAGATCAACGCCGGAGGGGAATTCCTCCTCGCGGGTCTCGTCAATAATCAACAGCTCCTTCTCAAACGCGGTGTGAACCAGCGAAATATCTACCTGCGCGATCTCTCCCTCAATATTGGTATTGTCCCGGGCTTTCACGCTGATAGTGTGTTCTCCTCCCACCGGTGTGAATTCCGACGGAGAGATATAAAGGGTGGTATCCCGGGTCCAGTGCCAGTCCTGCTCATCCACCCGCCAGGCGAACTCTTCAATGACGCCATCTTTGTCTTCTCCCGTGTAAGTGAGCTGCACGCCAAGCCACCAGTCGGAGACTTCATCCCGGGCGAACTGTTCGCTGCCATCGTCAGGCGTTATAATTGTCACTTCGGGCGGGACCGTCTGAATAGTATAAAACGTGCGCTGGGCAGGGGTAGGATCCACATTCCCGGTATTATCCACTGCGCGGACTTCAAATCGCTGCCGGTTAAGAGTGTCTTTGGAGTTGAATGCGATGGTTTCCACATCCTTGTCTGTGAATATCCAGTCGGTCGTCACGGAATCGCCGAAAGCGAGGTGCGTCGTAGTATACCGGTATTCATATCCAGCGATATACCCGTCCTCATCGCCTCCGTCCCAAGCCAGCTCCACTAACGCAAACAGGGTATCGTTCTCCGCTGGCAAATTATACAATGTTGTCGTTGGCGGCTGATTCGGACCTACCGGCTCTGTCTGTTGCTTACACTGGTGCAAAGAGAGTAACAACATCACTATGACACCAAAGATGTGCAGATAGCTTTTCATGAATTTTCCGCTTTCACCTTTCTTCAATCAATACGGGCCGAGATTATTCGTCGAGACCAGTTCCAATTGTGGCGTAAAGAGAAACAGATCCCGGTATCGCTCCACCGAGGCGAACGGTTTAAGGTAGAGGTTGATCTCCGTCAACTCTCCTTCGTTCATGGAGTACCGGACAGGAATAGTCTCCAACAGATTCATCCCAACCGGGGATTCCATTGGCACTCCAATACCGCCGTAGGCATATCCGTAAGTCAGGAGCATAAAATCAGCGGAAATACCAAACCGTAAAGAATCATACTCCCCGGGTGGTACGTAATATTCGAAGATGGTATACCGTTTCAGCTGGTTTGCAGAGTCCCGCTTGAGAATGTTGTACTGGTGATCCTGCGGGAACAGTTCATCTCGTCGCTGTCTCAATACCGCATATTCCGAGTCGCTAAATGCTCTGCCCTGGAAAATATTGATCTGCAGGCTGTCGCCGGGAGCGGCCCGCATCGTCTGAGTGGCGATTCTGACTGTGCTGTCGGAAGGGGCAGCCTGCAATGTGATCCGCAACAGTGCCGCCTCCGGAGAAGGTTCTACACCGGTGCTGCAGGAGAACAGCAGCCCGGCAACACAGCTCAACAGTCCAATAATGAAAAACTTCCGGTTTCTCATAAATAAATTTCCTGAGTCATCAAAATCGATATCATTTATTCAAATGCATCTATGCCGGTTATCCAGTTCCCTCTCAGACGTGGCTTCGCCACCTGAATCCCAATTAAAATAGATGTCATAACTTACTGTTATAGTCAACTGAGCGGCTTCAATGGAACAAAATGCCACCATTTCTTTAGATTACCGTTCGTGAACCTCTTCATGGCAACGAAGATTCCTAAAATTATCACAAAAGCAGCAATATGCCCTCGCCCTCAATATTCTTCTTAATACCTAATATGTGTGGTGTATAACAAATTTTTAGTGCAAAAAAATTTACCCGTTCCTGCCGTTTCCCGTCATCTCAATCAGGGTTTCTACATCCTGTTTGGCAAGAGTTAGCTGGTCTAGCATTACCGCCTCCGCCCCGTCCTCGTCACCCTCACGAATGCAATCTATAAGCTTCTGGTGTTCTACTTCGGTTCTGCTTTCCACTTTCAACTGCGTGTCCACCATCTCCTTAATCCGGGGCATCAACTGGATCACCGGTTGCATGATCAGGGGAATGATATCATTGTCACTCGCCTCCGCAATTAGGAGATGGAATTCCCCGTCTATCCGGCTTCGTTCATAGAGATCATTGGCATTTTTCATTTGTTGGAGATTGTGTTCCAGACTTTCTACCAGTGCGGGTGTACTGTTTCTTGCCGCCAGGCGCGCATTGTAAGGCTCAACAACGAGCCGGACATTGAAATAGTTTAAAGCGGTCTCCACATCAAAATTCAATTGGAGATAGAAATTCAAAGACCGAGTCGCATCATCGATTGAATATTTAGTAACAAAGGTGCCGTTACCCTTTTTTATTCTTATTAAACCCTTCGATGAAAGCACCTGAAGAGCTTCACGTATTGCAGTTCTGCTCACCCCAAAAAGATCACAAAGTTCTGCTTCGGAAGGTAATTTGTCACCCGGCTTAAATTCCTTTTCCAAAATCGCTTTTTGCAACTCATATACAATCGTTTGACTCAGGGTTTGAACTTGCCCGATTTTTCTGAATACACCGCCCATTGATTTAAGACCTTTTTTAGTGGCACAAATGTATAATGTCTTAACATATTATATAATATATCATACAAATTGTCAATTCTTTTTCGTCTTTTTTTTAACAGAATCTTGTTAATGCTAAATAATATAATCTACAGAAAACCAACCCCTTGATACCGATACCACTGTAACTCACTGAAATACTGTCACATAGCCATCACAGAAATTCCTGAAATACTTTGGGAGCAGGAGGTCCCGAGTTCTCCCAAAGGGATCCCTCCCGGGAGAATCTGGGTATCCCGACCACTCATAACCCGTATGGTTAAGCCAATAATGGGAGTAAAAGGTTACAATTTTTTATCCAACATCCAAGACTAACGGAATAAATTGAGGCAGCAGTGTATCAGAAAAACAGTAGAAATCCGGAATACTGACATGAATCTTTTTTCCTGAAATAACAGAAAAGTGAGAGAGAATATCCGAATACCTCACGGAACACCTTCTACATGCACACGTAAAATTTTATCATCTAAAGTTTACCCAGGGTCGCTTACTTTCTTCCAGCCGGGCCCGGCTGTCATTCAGAATCTGACAGTTCGACAGGCAGGGTTATTGTAAACCGGGCTCCCCCGAGAGGAGACTCGGCAATGGACATTGTCCCCTTATGGGCTTCCACGCTTGCCTGAATCGAAAGCATTCCCAACCCGGTTCCATCTTTTTTTGTCGTATAGAACGGGTCAAAAATCTGTTCCCGTTCATCCGGCGGAATCCCGGGACCGTCATCGTCTACGGTTATCTCGATGTGATTATTTTTTTTCGTCACTTGAACGTCGATGGTTCCGGTACCCTGGATCGCTTCGGCCGCGTTCAGGATTAAGTTAAACAACATCGGCTTGAGTAATAGCGGGAATCCTACCATTTGCACGTCATCTGGGCATTCCACATGCATGGTACAATACTGAACCGCATTATGAGTTCTGGAAAAGGCGAATGCTTCCTGCACCAGTTCCTGCATATTAAATGGTTCGGGAATATTCTGTCGGACTGTCCTCCCTGCCCGCAACAAAGATGTGGATAAATCCTCCAGGTGGTCACCGGATTGCCGGAGTTGATCCAGAAATTCCCTGGTCTCGGACGAATCCGGAAGTCTGTATTCCGCCATATCAATATTGTTGACCAGGACAGTGAGCACATTATTGATATCATGGGCGACCGACGAGGCCAGCATTCCGGCGATTGCCTGCCTTTCTGAAAGTAACAGGGCATGGCGCTGGTTGATGATTTTCTCGTTCTTCTGTGCAATATTTTTCAACACCCCGGTTATAAATAGCAGTAACAAAAGCCCTGTGACTCCAATAAAGATCAACCCCTTGTGCAGCTCCGACAGCCGCAGGGACGTGACCGAATCCGCCGCATCGGCAACCAAAGTACTGGACAGAATGATATATGCCCCGCCCAACAGCATGTAAACCCCTGCAATTAACACCCCGACGCGCCAGGGATGAATATTCGTTTGGGATACGGGGAAAAACAGGGCCTGGACATCAGACTTGAGAGACATAGATAACTCCCGGATGTAAAGACTGTCCTTTTTTTAAAACGCATATCGACTGTCAGATCCGGCAATCAGGAAAAAATATTACCGTTTGACAAGAGAATCTCATGATTCAGGCATAAAATATCCTGTGAAATCGGGCAAATAACAATCAAAATATGCACATCGTATCTTGTGTTTTCAGGATAGTGTTATACGACAGCACCATCCTGAAAACAAGGTATACCGCTCTCCGCTCTCATCAGACCGGGACCTATTCGGAATCCGCGAGGAATTCTTTAATGGGAGATGATTTTACTGATTCAACGAACCTGCTGGAGATCTCTTTTACCCCGGGAATTTTATTCCGGAGCAGCAACGAGACTGCGTTTGGTAATAAGCTGAAGATAGCCTTCATATTGCTCCGGTGACCAACCGCTTTCTATAACCAGCTGCTCCCAAACCTGGATGGAAACCAGCGTCCAGAGGAGGTCGGTAGCTTCTTTGGTCGTCATTGAGGATGTAAGTTTACCATCTTTCTTCAGCCAGTATATCAATTTCCGACAGGAATCTCGCCGGCCGGTCATGCGATCGTCCCATGCCGCGGCGATAGCCTCATCCGCGTACCTTCCGCTCATCAGGCTCTGGGCAACCGGATAGATCTGGTGCGTATACCGGGCATTCACCGTGATAAATCGCTCCAATGCGTTTATCCCCTCTTCTGCCTCCCATACCCACTGAACCAGCGCCCCAAGACCTTCTTCCCGATCGATCCAGTCGACGAGTGCGAGGAGCAGATCAGACCTTGATGCAAAGTGCAGATATAAGCCCTGCCTCGAAATCCCCGCATCCGTGGCGATATCCTGCATACGGACCGCATCAGGACCGTACTCCTCTATTAATTTCCGCGCCGCCTGAAGTATTGCTTCCCGGGTTTCCGTTTTCTTACTTGACACCATGTCAATCCAATTTTATGTTTTCATAAATTACTTGACATAATGTAAAGCATAATCGGATCAGTTCCAAGAGTGAAATATCTATCCAAAGTCTCTATACCCTGACCTTAACACCGTTTCCGGGAACAAAAAGGGTGATTAATTGCATGTCAATTCAGTTGCATCTGACCAAAATTTTAAATATGATAGTTTTACTCACCTTTTTTGGGTTCAAGTGTTAATCCAATACAGATGTCCGATATCCCGGGTAGTTGGCGTCCCGGGATTCACTGGTGATAATCCTGTTCGATAACAACATACTGGAGGGTATATATGTCATTAGTCTGGAAAATAGTACTGGGTGTTTTCGCTGTAGTCGTGCTGCTGTTAGCAGGCGGATACATCTATTTTCAGGCCAGTTTCCCGAAAACCAATCCGCCGCCGGAGGTTACCGTGGAAGGTACGCCTGCCCAGGTAGAGCGCGGAGAATATCTGGCTAATCACGTGTCCGTCTGCATAGACTGTCATACCGAACGGAACTGGAAATATTTTTCCGGCCCCCCGAAACCGGGTATGGAAGGCGGTGGAGGAGAACATTTTCCGCTGGATAAATTGCAGGGATTACCTGTGAATCTGTACTCCAAGAATATCACGTCGCACGGGTTGGCTAATTGGACTGACGGTGAGATCATTCGCGCCTTCACGGAGGGAGTCACCAAGGATGGCAAGGTGATTTTTCCATTGATGCCGTATCCAGGATACAGGATCATGTCCAAAGAAGACCGGCAGGCAATTGTTGCGTATCTTCGGACGCTGGAACCGATACAGAACACGGTCCCGAAGCGGGAGATAGGGTTTCCGTTTAATTTCCTGATTCAAACGATGCCCGTCAATGCAGACCCTCAACCCATCCCGGATCCTTCCGATTCGGTATCCTACGGGAAATACCTGGTAACGATTGCCGGCTGCCGGGATTGTCACACCCAGATGGAAAAGGGCGAATTCATCGACAGCCTGGCGTATGCCGGCGGACAGCCCTTTCCCTTTCCCAACGGCACAGTAACCCGCTCAGCGAACATTACCCCGCACCAGGAAACCGGCATCGGCTCCTGGAGTAAGGAAAAATTCGTCAGCCAGTTCAAACTATATGAAAAGGTGGAAAACCAGCGGATCGAGGTCGGCGAGGACGGGTTTAACACTGTCATGCCCTGGGTGATGTACGCAGGAATGAAAGAACGGGACCTGGAAGCCGTTTACACGTACCTCCAGTCCCTGGAACCGATAGAGAACAGCGTTGAAAAGTACGGCATGGCACAGACTAAATGAGTGTCATAACAAATAGTTAAACTATGTGTAAAGAGTGGGTCAGCCTGCCTGTTTATTGACTCTATTCAAATTCAACAGTCTGTTCACTATCACTCACAGGCAGGCTCAGGCCCAACATTCTAGCTGTTCTAAACTGCCAGAGTCGCGCCGAGATAATACGGCCAGAGTACAATAGCCCACACCCCTTTCACAAAGGTGAGTTTGGCAAATCCGATAGTAAACACCCATCCGATAAACCAAATCGGTCCAACGATTGTGGCGCTTGCGGCTCCTGCCTGTGATGAATTGTTGTCTTCACTCATGTTTGGCTCCTTTCCCTGGAATTTATGTAATTTATCAATCACTCAACATAGTCCGGACCACCAACAGCATCTCTGCCGCAAAAACGGCCCCGGAAAAGCCGGAATCCATGGCACAGTCGACATGGAAATAAAATACAGAACATATGCGGTCCGCAAAAGTGTTCGGAGTTGAAATTCAGACTGCACGATTCAATACAGAGCATTTTAATAATAAGTACCAATATCCAGTGATACACCATAAATTTACGTTGTATTAACCGCACCACTCCGGTATTTTGTATTTACAATGAGCAATTTGGAGGGTGTGTTTGAAACGACTCATTCTCTCCATAATTATTCTGCCACTACTCATTCCGAATTCACCCGTACTGGCAAAACAGGTTCAAACTATCTCCCCTGCCGAATTCCGATGGATGGCGAAGACTTCTTTGCATGTTATGAAGACTTACCGGCTGTATAACCGGTATATTTCCCGGGAAGGGCACCTGTTTTATTTTACCGGGGATTTTGTTACCGCTCCGGGAAAAACATATTATTTACCCTTTTATTTCTCAGGCGATTTTGCCGAGGGACCCTGGAAATGGCATTTATTTCCTGAAAGATACCGTGATATCGAAGTCCACCCCGGTGACGTAAAACTGTTTACCTACATTGATTTTCTCATCAAAGAAAAGTGGCCCGTCCGGTTTCTCCTGATGATTAATTCACTCAGTATGTCCTCCGACCTGGATTTGAATCCCGAACGGGAGGATTATTACTCCGAAATCAGCTGGAACACCGGTGCGACAATATTCGCATATCGCCCCATCAAAACCGAAAATTCGCAACTCACCATCGGTGTCCAGGCTAATTTTGAGCCCTACCTGGTGGCAGACAGCCTCGGCAACGATCGATTCGGAGTCTACTACGATGTAAAGGATTCCATATATAAAGGCACAGTAGAGCATCCCCAGTTATTTTTACACCTGGAGCAATCCGGGTACGATTTCGGGACGATGTATGATGCGCAACGAAATATTATCCAATTATTGGAACTGGCAAAATATTTTGCTCTGCGTCAATATCGAGGTCGCCTGGGCACTCAGTTCCGGTATCTTGATTTCTTAAAAACTTACCAGGCCGGTTTCCACATCCGGGATTTTCCTTTGATTCACAGAACGCTCCTGGGATCATCGTTCATGTGGAATATCTTCAAGGATGGGCAGTGGAACACCTTCAGTGCCTATACAGCAAACACGTCTATCACCCTGGGAAAGAATGTCCGTGCAGATCAAAACCACCAACAAAAGCACCCGTTCACCACCATAGATGCCGGGATCTCCTTCTCCCGCGAAATCTACGATGACCTCCTCATCGGCGGAACAGGTGAAATTATTTTTCATCGGAGGAAACCGCCAAATCGGAAGGTGTGGTACGACTGGGGTATCGGGGCTTCCTATAACTATTACGACCATATGATCCGGCTTCCCCTCCGGGATGTCACTCTCTGGCATATCTTTTTTACTATGTACCTTTAAATTTGATTCCATTCTCACCAATGTTGTAAACCGAAAAATGCCGGAAATATTTTTAGGTATTGGGGTGGGCAAAACACAAAGAAAGGTAATCGCATGAGTAAAAGTCGGGTCTCAACCGGTACGAAATGGGAAGGCATTGTCGGCTACTCCCGGGCAATCCGGCTCGGGAATCACATAGAAATTTCGGGAACTGTCGCTGTGGATGAATCCGGCAGGGTTGTAGGCAAAGGCGATCCGGCAGCCCAGGCTGAATATATCTTTGAAAAAGTTGAAAAGGTATTGGGCAAACTGGGAGCGTCTCTCTATGATGTCATACGCACCCGTATGTACGTCATGAATATCGACGACTGGGAACCGGTAGGGCGGGTTCACGGAGAGTACTTCAGCGAAATAAAGCCGGCCACCTCCATGGTGGAGGTGAGCGCGCTCATCGGACCGGAATATCTGGTGGAGGTAGAAGTATCGGCGCTCCTGAACGACAGCAATGACGAATAGTACGGATATCTGCAAATTGAACGAAAGGTAGCTCCTCAAGGATTGAACACTAGAATAAAAAAGCCCCCGGGGTAAACGGGGGCTTTTTTATTGAGTTTGCATGTATCTTCAGTTGATCAATTATTGTGATCCATTATGTCGCCGAGAGCATTGTTGCTGTATGCATTACCACTGCCGGTAAAACTGCCGCCATTTTCGATTTCCACACCATAGGTTTCGCTGTCCCGAAGGGTACTGTTGTTGACCGTTGCGCTGCCGTTATAGTCAACGTACACATTCGCATATCCATCCGCCCCGCCATTCGCAATCAGGCAATACTCGAGCAGATTATCATTACTGACCACCGAAAACCGCACCCCATCCCAGTGCCCCTGTACGTCTGTGGTGCCAAGGAATTTGATACTGTCGGTGGATGTTCCGACTGCCGTCAGGCTGCCGCCGTTAGTCCCGCTTTCGACATCCAGTCGGGAGCTGACGGTAAACTGGAGTACTGCACCGGGACTGATAACCACATCTGCCAGAATATCTACCGTGCCATCAATCCTGAACGGGGCATCAGTGGCTGGCCAAGTTTGGTCCGTAGACACATCAGAGCCGGAACCGAATACGGAAATATATCCTGTCCCATCGCCAAGATAGGAGCTGCTCTCATCCAATACTCCCATGAGATAATCCGGGATATTGACAATGGCATTCTCCGTGAACGTATTGCTGGCGAATTGATGGATTTGTCCACCGTTTTCCACATCGATCCCGTACGTGGCACTCGAGGAGAATTGGCTGTTCGTGATCTTCACTCCACCGTTGTAATTGACGTATACGTTGGCGTACGAATCCGCTCCCCCATAAGATAATTCCGTATAGGTGAGCTCATTGGTGGGAATATTGTTCTGGAAATAGATCCCGTCCCAATGCCCGGCGACCGGCTGGGTTCCCAGAAACTGGATGCTGCTGTCAGCAGTGCCAATGGCGATGAGTGATCCGGTGTCACCTTCCACGTCCAGGCGCGATCCCTGGGTGAATTTAAATACCGCCCCCGGCTTTAGCGTTACAACCGCCTGCAGGTCGGTAACGCCATCCATGATATACGGCGCATCGGTGGCTGGCCAGGTTTGATCCGTGTCCACGTCTGAACTGGAGACCGAAATAGTGCCGGTACCGTCTGCGCCATCATAGGAACTCCCGGCATCCAATGCGCCGACCAAGTAAGCAGGTATATGCACCCCGGCATCCGCTTCGAAGGTATTCTCTTTAAACTCGCGCAAAATCCCTCCGCCTTCTACATCAAGACCATAGGTGCCGCTCAACGCAAACCGGCTGTTTGTGATTTTCACCCCACCATTATAGTTCACATATACATTGGCGTACGAATCGGCTCCACCATGGGAGATTTCCACATAGGAGAGCTCGTTAGTGGGAGTAATATTCTGGAAATAGATACCGTCCCAGTGCCCGGCGAGCTCCTGGGTCCCCTGGAACCGGATTTTGCTGTCGGCATTCCCGATGGCGATAAGCGAACCGCTGTCGCCTTCTATGTCGAGCCGGGAACTTTGTGTAAACTTAAATACCGCACCCGGATCCACCGTGACGACCGCTTCCACATTGGTGACGCCGTCCATGACATACGGGGCATCGGTGGCCGGCCAGGTTTGGTCCGTGGTTACGTCAGAACTAGATACAGCAATAATGCCCTCTCCATCCATGCCGGCATAGGAGCTGTTCGCATCCAGCGCCCCGATGAGATTGGACGAAATACTCAGCGCCCCTGAAGCGTTTCCGTTAAAACTATTTTCAGCGAATTCGCGTATTGCTGCATCATTCTCTGCTACGAAACCGTAGGTCGAACTTTTATCGGAATTGGTATGACTAACTTTCGCAGCTCCGGTATAACTGATATAAATATTAGCGTAGGCATCCGCACCACCATACAATACCGAGGCATAGGAAATTTCGTTGTCGATGCCCGTCGATTTAATATCGATTCCATCCCATGAACCCGGGGACTTTGTGGCGCCGGTAAATATGATCGAATCGGTTTCGGTTCCGACGGCTATCAGAGTTCCATTCGATTCGATGTCCATTCTCGCACCTTCCCCGAATTCTATGGTCACACCCGGTTCAATGGTGAGGACAGCATTAACATTTGACACATCGGAAACGGCGTAATCGGGTTCAGCAGGATCATCAAACACGCTCGTCAGCGTCGTATTCTCGTTGATATCCCCGATAGTTTCGATATCCGCGGTAACGGAGAGTGCATCATTATCGCTGTCCGTGCCATCAGAGACAGTAAGCTTGACCTGATAGGAGCCCCTGGTGTCGGCCACAAAGCTGGCGGTGACACTCGTCGAATTCTCGATGCTGGCCTCGCTGGCGTCCGGTTTCGACAGCAATTCCCACTGATAGCTCAACGTTTCACCATCAGGGTCCATTGAGTTGCTGCCATCGAGCAGAACCGTTTCACCAATTGATACTTCCTGATCCGACCCGGCGACTGCAACAGGAGAGGTATTTTGTTGCTCTTCATCCAATGGATCGGTCAGTTCATCGCATCCCAAGACCCCAATGATTATAGTTAAAAGTAGTATTCCCGTACGCAAAATCTTCTTCATTTCCCAACTCCTGTGGTTAGATTTTCTATAACTTGTTTTGTTACCGTAAACTGAGAATAGGACTGATAAGTCAAATTCAAACGGAACGATACTTTAAAGGTCCTTCTAAAAACGTTTCACTAGAAACTTGATTGCCGGTATGATAGTTAAACCCGGACCCGTTTACTAATAAATTCATCCTTTCACTTAATTTTGTTATTATTGACAATAATTGTTGAATATTCCGGAATCATTCTAAGTAAAATCCAAGCGGTCTCATGTATTAGATAGTGAGTGATAACATGCCTCACAATCACCATTCAATATGACAAGAATTACTATTGATGGCCAGATAACCCCACAGATCACTACTTACTGATAAATAATTCAAATCTTCTATTTTTTTAGCGTTATACCTTCATGTGAAAACGCGACGTAAACATTATCATTTAAGTACAATAACTGTTCCAGGAAGTAATAGTATTTTTTAAGTATTGTATTATCAGCAACTTGTATTTTTTCAATCATTTTATTGTAGTAATATAGTTGTGACATGTAATGTAAACTTTACCGTATTTTTCAGAACTTCCCGGAGATAGCGACTCACCCAAGCACCAAATAAATAGCTGACAGCCCAATAATGGAATTCTAGCGGTCACCATGCAAATTCGTTTTGCTGGTAAAAAATTTTTAAAGCGATATTGTGGGCATTGATTTACCCGGCAACAAAATCATCCTAAATTCCCGTGCTGTAATTATTGAGGTTTATTCCGGGGCAGAGACCGCCGGATAACCGGGTCTCGTTCCAGTGAATTTTTATCGGATGCGTAAAAAGGTGGGGCTGTAGGGATTATTAATTCAATTAATACACCGGTTAATTTCGGGTAATCGTCAATTGCACCCGTCCGTGATTGTTGGAGTAGAAGTTCCATGCATCGTTCGCAAAACAATAGAAATACCCGGATTCTTCGAGTGTCTTTGTGGCCTCTTTCCCAATATAAAAATGTTTATACTGTGGATTGGAAAGCTTTTCTCGAGGAAAAGGGGGACTTTTAGCAATCACTCCAATCAAAGCAAACCAGGGATATTCCTCATATCTTCTCGTCCCTGTGAATTCGGCCTGCTTGTTGCCAGTAATTCTCCGGAAAAGTGTTTCCGCCTTTCCCAGCCATTTGCCAATAAAATACAGAATTTCTCCTGACCGGAATCTATTTTCTTTCCGGCCGTCCGGATCACAGGGAATGTTATGATCCAGCCATTCCCCTTCTGCTGTAAAGACATACTCAACGCCCTTCTCCAGGTAAATATTCGTCTGGTTCCAAGGCTGATCCGCGTAGACAGAAATAGTGACCGAATCATCTCCCGATCGGATTTCCCGGGTCGGGCGATAGGGGGCTTGTGCAATCGGCGGATTACTGGACCGGTTTAGTACCGACGAATGGATACCAGTGGTATTGGTTTCAGTTATTTTCGGAATATTTCGGGGACGAGACTGTAAGGCACTGAAAATTCCCTTGTGTGAATTGTGCAAGACTCCCCGGTAATTATCCGTTTCGATCTGTGCCACCATCTTCTCCCGAAAGCCCAGACCACTGTCTGCCGCCTCATCTATCATCCATTTCAGCGCGAGATCGGACAATCCTGTTTCCGCATATCCGCCACCCACATCAGCATGGACGCCGGAGAACCATACCTGTTTGACATCGGTCGTATTATCGCCTTCCTGCCAGAGGGTCGGTGCAAAACTCGCCCGTTTTTCATCAATGGCAACGGCGTGCCGCGCGTGGATAACATTGTTCCCCAGCTTCGTATTGTGAAACACAAAATCCTCCCGGTTATCCAGGAGATTCAGCAATCCCAGGTTGTCCGGGATACCAAGTGCTCCGACCGTATCCCATACCCCGATAAAATATATGGGGACCTTCCCATCAGGGGTGTCACCCTGGTGAAATTCCCAGTTGCTTGCCCAGTCCTCCGGATTCTCCTGATTTCTGTATCCGTCAGCATAGGCTTTTTCCACCCGCCCCCAGATCTGTTTGTCCGGCAATCCGCGCAGGTTTAGCATGCCACAGCGGCCGATCATACCACCCACACTCCGGACAGTGTAGGCTCCCCGGCTGAAGCCGAACAGAAAAATTCGGTCGCCCGGATGATAGTGACTTCCAAGCCAGCGGTAGGCGCTCATCACATTTTTCCCTAATCCTGCCCCTAAACCGCCGCCCATTAATTTATCGATTATCCCACCCTCCGTACCGACGCCCGGATGGTAGTATTTCCGTTGTCCATTAACCTTGTTATCTGTATGAGCCAAACAATTATAGAGCCGGACGACATTGGTCGGAACCGGAATTCCGTTGTCTTCCTGGTCCGGAGTGTTCCATGTTCCGTCGGCACAAACGATGAGATTACGCATTTCCATACCCTTCCCGAGGTTTCACTTCTTATCTTGTTTACGATGTAACTGCCTCCGCTTTGTATTCAATGAATCCATTAGTTTTTTTACTCTGAACAATTCATGGATTCCTAAACTTTACATTTTGGGAAGCATTACAATGCAGTCATACAGGGGGATGCCACTCTTCGACAAGCTCAGAGTGACATCCCTAGGCGTCATCCTGAGCTTGTCGAAGGGTAGACGCCGGAAAAAGACTTTTGAGTTTGAAAATTCAAGATTCATCTTGGTGAAAGTTCATCAATTTTTAAAATCCATGAATTATTCAGGGTACTCTTTCCTTAAGTGCGGGAGGTTGGGATATGTCGGGACCGTTGCAGAAAGTTCCCGACATATCCCATGGTATGTGTTTTTCCCTCACCACATTTTCCCGCCTGTTACCCGGTATCCGCCACCTTATTTACAGAACGTCAGCAGTGTGCTGTCGCCATCATCATCGTGCTCACCGTTGGTCAGTGCCCGCTGGGTTGTTAACCAGACCTTATACGAACAGCTGGGCCACTTCGAGTTATCCGAGACATCCAGGTGAACCGTGTCTGCATCGCCCCGTGGTGTCGACCCGCTCCGGATCGGGTTGGAATATGGAGCAGGCAGGTCGTCCTGCGGCGAAAAGGCTGCACTCTTAATCGTCAGACTCCAGCTTTCAAGGAGTTCATGGTCCACTGTATACAGGATATCCAGATCACTGGTGATTGGGGTGCAGGAAGAACCGCTCGTCTGAAACTGTTGCAAGTCGAGCTGTCGCACTTCGCCCCAGTTATTGATGTAGAGCCTCGGTAATTCATCCCGAAATGAAGGAGGGCCTCCACTGATCGGCTCAGCCTCAAATATCAGTTTCACGGGCATCCCCGATTTGGGATCGCTTACCGAGTTTCCTGCCCCGTCGTGCGGCGCAGCCGGCGGAGAATGAATATGCCCTGTCCGGAGTTTCATGAGAGTAGCGAATCCCCCGTCCAATGCATCCTGGTCGACCTCTACCCATCCTTCTGAATCCGGCACGATCACGTGCTCGGGCACCGGTCCCCATGGAGTCCCCGGCGGCACGGATGGGGTCGGAGTCGGATCCGGGGTGGCTCCGCTTTTCTTGAGGATAATCGACTGGAAAACCCAGTCCGGTCCCGAACCATCCAGATCCCACTGGATCAGGCGGCTTCCGACCTTTATCGGCGCTACCAGGTTTCCGGTGACCGGTATCTCGTTGCCGGGATCATTATCCAGATCCTCGTACACGAAGCGATACCGCATCGGGTTGGAACTATCCGGGGGGCTAACCTTTGGACAAAAGCCGTACAACGTCAGATTTCCAAAGAACCCGTAATCCGGTCCGCCGTGGCCTAATACGGCATGCTGGGTCCTTCCCGTGGCATGGTCAATATCCGAGAGGATGTGAAAATCCCCCACGTGGGTGAACCAGGGATCCTCGACCGGGGGTTCCTCTCCGATGGGTACGCACAGATCAACGCACAGACAGGGCCCTGAGTCCTCCCGGTCCGCTTGTCGTCCGCGGGACCGCTCTTCTTTCAATACGGGCGATCCGTCGCTCTCGATCCGGAAGTAGATATCCGGTCCTCCAATCAATTCCACATTGATTAACGGAGAGAGTGGAGTCTGCCGGAAAGCCGCGGCCGAATAGTCGATGCGAAAATGACCTGAACCGTCGGTGACGGCGGTGCCCAGTGCATCGTCCTCCACCCAATCCGCATCGAAGGCGGTCACCTCCAATCCAGACAACGGTAATTCACTCTCACAGGAGGTCACGGTTCCGCAAACCACCCAGGCATCGAACCGGACTCTGACAGCACACCAAAACCGCTGGGGCAAACAATACTCCCAATGAGTAATACTTCCTTCTTCCCGCTGGCGCCATACGGGCTGATGCGTGGTCACGTGAATCTGTACCGGCTCAGCTTTTTCCTCGGATACCCGCCCCGGTACCGACTCTAGGTACACATCTATTTCAAACGCTTCTTCGTTATAATCCTTCTTATCACTGATAGGTACATCGAAGCTCCCGTCTTCACCCATCTTCCCCTTGCCAAGGAGCCTGTCCTCCTTTTCCTCGATTTCCCCCCCTTCCAGGATACGCAAGGTATATTTCGGATTTGACGTCGCTTTCCGGATATCCTTTTTCTCATTCTCGTCCTGATCTATTTCCGGTAACCGGTAGAGCCTGACTTCTGCGCCATATAACGGCTCAGAGCAATCCGGACACAGATTTCCACATAGATTTCCATTGAATATATAACTCATGAAAGACCTCCTTGTCTCTCGGTGGATTCTCGATTAGCTGCTCGTGGTAATTCCATGGTCCATCTGAGTACACAGTAACAAATCCATTACAAGGTACTCGACAATATCTCAGTATATTCTTCTTAAACTCAAATTCTGTACTGGCGTAAATTTTTCGGTCAGCTGTTTATCTGCACAGATATGTACCCCTGAAAACACAGGAAATAATTTCACCATAGATATGGTCGTCCCTCCGATAAGAATTGCACACGTTTTATTTTGCAATCCGGGATGTCCACCATTTATATAGCGAGAAGTGAACATCCCGAATTTGCAGGAGGATCAGACGTTCTTTATTTCAGCAACAACATCTTCCTAGTTTCAACAAAATCTCCCGCCTGAATGCGGTAGAAATACACGCCGCTCGGCAGATGGCTTGCATCCAGTGTTTCTCTGTAGACGCCGCCTGACTGCCGCTTATTTACCAGCGTGGCAATCCGCTGTCCCCGAATATCATACACCTGGAGCAACACGAATGCTGCTTCCGGCAGCTCATACCGAATGGTGGTGTTCGGATTAAAGGGGTTGGGATAATTCTGACGTAATGCAAAATTTTCCGGCAGTCCCGAATCCTTCTGAGATTTCACATCTGTGGGCAGCTGGGTATCGCCCCGGGTAAAGGAACCGTTGGTTGTGTCCACCTCAACGCTGATTGTATCGGCGATAAATTTTGCCGATTGGAAATTGAGGGCGGTAGTGGAGTCGCGTCCCGTCTCCTCTGCGACATTATAGAGGAGATATGCCAACACACCCGATCCGTCCAGGTATAGTCCCTGGTTTGCCTTGCCTTCCAGGACTACGCTTCCATCTTCGGAAACCTCTGCATTCACGTTCCACTTTTCCGTGAGTGTCCGTGCCAGCGACACTTCACCGGTAGGTTTCAGGAGCTCAGGATCGGTTGCGACCTGTGTGCTGAATGCATCTACCTGGAACCGGGAGATATCCTCTGTTATCTTGATCGGGATCTTCACCGTCGCACCACCCGGCGCCACAAAATTCGGTAGCGCAACCGGGGCAACATTCGCCGCCGGATCTTCTGTTAAGTAGGCGGTCGTGAGGTTGTGGCGTGTAAACCGTGCTCCTTCCGCGCTTTTACCTTCCACATTGAATTCGAACGAATAGCTTCCCGGCTCACCGTTTTCGCCAAATACCGCACCGTATACCCCGTCACGCGGCATCCCATCACCATGTTCCCCGTCGTCGTATAATTCGACTTGTGCGTACTGGTTAAAGGGAAATCCGATACGGGCAGTCACATTCGCTCCGGGTAATGGCTGACCACCTTGGAGGAGTAACAACTCTACCTTGAGCGGCCATTGAGTGCCGAGATTTCTGATCCGTACTCGTGTCTGAATATCCGAGTAACCTGCGGCGGAGAGGAATACCTTCTGTTCCTGAAACGACGCCTGTATCTGGGAAACCCAGCCACCGATTTCCGGCTTAATGACTCTATAGGATAAGACTGTTTCACCCTGGATGAGTTCGACATTTTCGTAATCACCTACATTATCCGGATTGATCTCCTCCCCGGATGGGGTAATCAGGCTGTAGAATGCTCCGGATCCTTCCACTTCCCAGAGCAGGGTGAACCTGGCTTCATCAACGGATTCATCAATGAAGGTGGTATCGGTGGGAGACTCGATTATTCTTCGAAAACCAAATGATTGTCGCCTGGCGGCTTTGTTCAGTGCCGACTGGTAACTCTCAATCAGGGCAAGTCCTCCCAGAGAGCCCTGAGCCGGTTTGGAAAATCCCGATGCCCCGGAAAAATAGTAATTACCGCCTGTCCCAAAGGCGATCTGCCTGAGCGAATCTTCATCCACATCAGTGGACGACGTCCCAAATCCGATAGTATAGACATCCGTCTGGGTTGGAATAAATGGGAGAACATCCTGGATGAACGGCGGTTCGTTACTCAAACCGTCAGACAAGAGGATAATTGATTGGGGATAGCTGGGATCAACGGCACTTCCTACCTGGAGCTGTGCTTCTATCAGTCCCCCGCCTATAGAAGTCCGTCCTCCGGCGGTAAGACTTTTAATAGCCGCTATGGCAGAGTCCTTCACATCCACTGTATTCACCGACTGCAGCGGGAAATCCGTCCGGGCGGAAGGCGTCCCCGAGCTATAGCTGGTCACGGCAATTTTATCGCCGAAGCCCAGAAGTCGTACCACCTGGGTTGCCGCGTTTTTCACTGCGTCCAGTTTGTCACCCAGCATACTTCCTGAGCGATCAATTGATAGTGCCAAATCGACCTGTGAGGGCTGCAATCCCCCTACACGACGGGTGATGACTTCCTGGAGGGCCCTGTAAATGTTTAACCGACCAGCGCCGAGGTCTTCGGAGAACCCCGGTCGAGTAGAGTCATAATCGTAATCGTATCCGCCTATGGTATCCGCAGTACTCTCCAGAATTTCCACAAGATCTTCCACTGATAGAGGACTAGCGGGATTGATCTCCAGGTTATGCGAGAGCACCAACGCCGCCGCGCCTGCCACGAGTGGTGTCGCTGAGGATGTACCATTAAAGTCATCAACATAATCATCGGTGCTATATCCTCCGGAGCCTGAAATATCGGTACTGGGCATAAGCACACCGGGCGCTCCGATATTCAGGTTATCACCAAAATTACTGCCCCACCAGTCTTCGCCGTCGCAACTGGTTCCGTCCGGATCAGTGCTGACGCCCGAATTAACCAGTGCCGGGTCTGAGCTGCTTCGTTTCCGGGTATCACAGGGACTGGTAGCAGCGACTGCCAGTGTTTGAGCATACCGGGCCGGGAAGGAAATCGGGGAGGTGTTGGCATTGCCGGCAGCAAAGACCGGCAAGACGTCTGCATCCCAGGCATTTCCCACTGCGCTTTCAATAGCCATCAGGTCACCGCTTGCGCGCCAACTGCAGCTGAGTACCATTCCATCGTAATCACCGGAAAAATCTACAGCATAATTAATGGCATCCGCCCGATTCTGGTTTCGTCCGGCAATCAGGTCGATCCGCAGCGGCAGTATCCGGGATTGATGAGCCGCACCAGCCACCCCAAGATCGTTGTCTCCAACTGCAGCTGCAATGCCTGCGCACGCCGTCCCATGTGCGTTGGTTCCGGGAGCCGGATCATTGTCATCGTTGCCAAAATCCCATCCGACAAGATCATCCACCTGACCGTTTCCGTCGTCATCGGTATCATTCAGATCCCCGGGATCCAGAACCCAATTCGACCCATCCCATTCGATAGTCACACCATCACCATCTGCATCTTCACCCGTATTTTGTAAAATGTTTTGCCGGAGATCCGGATGCGCCCAGTCGACACCGGTATCCAGGATAGCTATCAGGACATTGGCGTTTCCTCGCTGTATGTCCCAAGCTTCCTGCATATCAACATCTGCGTCCGCTGTACCGCCGGTCGTTCCGTCATTGTTCAGCGACCATTGTTGTGAGTATTCCGTGTCGTTCGGGTCGAACAGGGCATCGTTATAACTGATAAAACTTAGTTCCGAGAACTTCACTTCCTGCATTTCATTGAATTGCCTGACTACCTGAAATGCACCGGATTCAACCGGGATGGTGAGCGTGTAAAATCCGGGAGTCCAGTGATCGATCAGAACCTCGCAACCCAACTCCTCGATCCGGTTGTGCATTTGGTCTTCGGTTAAATCAGATTCGAATTGCACAGTCACCTCATCAGGCATATAGTACCTGGTCAGACCATCCCCATCCTTTACAGCCGGTGCGGCTTTCTTTATATCTGTCCTGGTTGTCAATTCCCTGGCGTACTCCTCTGCTGACCGTCCCGGTGGTATCCGATAGACACCAAAATCCAGTTTGGTGAGCCGTTCTTCGTGGACAGGTTCCAGGTTATTTTCAGTCACAACATCCTGGAGTGATCTATCGGACTGGATGGTTACACGGGATTGGAATTTCACCATTACCACATCATTCACGGGACTAAACTGGAAGCTTTCACCCGTTAACTTATTCGGATAGGTAAAATCCTGACTCATGATCGGATCAGGGGTGAATCCTAATAAACAGATCATGCCAACTAGTATGGCAATCGAAAAGTGAGAAATTCGTAAAGTCAAATTAGAATTTGACGAACTTTTAGCCGTTGAGACATAATATTTACCTCATGTTATGTGTAGAGCCTTTCGGCAATTCAATAAATTTTTCAACAATTCAACCTAAAACCCTTTAAAAACCCCGGGGATTCTGCCAACCGTTTACCTCTGAAATTCTTTGTCGGAAAAGAATGGAAGGGAAGATTAAATTTCCGGTATCGACAGCACAGCAGCCGGACCCTGGTGGATTGGTGGAATATTGACCTGGTATGTTCCGAACCCCACCAGGCTTACACCGCTGTGTGCCGACCCTGTGAAGTTATTTCTGACGATACTATTCTCCCTCCGGTAACTCTGGCTATTTAACAAAATGCAATAGCCAGCCGTCCATCTGGTACGAGACGGTATTTGCATTGAAATCAACACTACCGGACAATGCGGCCCATCCAGAATCGTTGTCCGCTTTAGTAGCTGAGATTGTACCCTTGAGTATTTGTGCCGCGCCGTTCAGGTCAAAAAGCCCGGAATTATCCATGGAACCATTTGAAGCACTGACCGCATTATAGGTGCCACTGAGAACCTGCCTGCCTTGCACACCACTTAAAACAAACGTGCCGAATATGCTATCACGTCCGGTATAGAAAGTCAGATCCTGTTCCACTTGAATCCGGCCCAGATGAGTGGCATTTCCGGTTCCTTCGATTTCTGCTTCCACGATCCCACCGGGTAAAGTATCAGCTTCGAAATGGGCATCGGTGACCTTTGCCTTGAATGCCACCCCGAATGAATCGCGTCCGGTAAAAAAGGATCCCCGGGCTAACGGTTCCTGGGTGATGTCTTCACTATGTATATCTTCCTGGATATTGAGCGGGTTTTCCGGTTGATTACTGCAAGCCGCCAATAAAAAGACAGTGACCATTAACGGGATGACGTACTTATCTATAGAGATCATAGACCCCTCCTATTTTTGTAATGTTAGGTTGAGTAGATAGAAACTCTGTAACTAGCTTATGGTTGTACGCCCCTAAATACTTACTGCTGAAATATTATCGCATAAACGAAACAACCGCAAGTATAAATATGAGTAATTTACTCTTCTTCCAATCAGGAACTGAATTTATCGCATCTCTGTATTGATTTGAAATTTCTATAGGATCACTCAGGAGAATTAAAGGCGAGATGAGTAATATAAGTCTCGCTTCCGACCCCAAAATCGGTCCATATCCTTTTCAGGGAGAGGAAAGAAAGCAGTTCCCGAATATCGGAAACATAAAAAACCCTCTCCCCCGATCGAGGAGAGGGTTATACTACGGAGAATACCTTTTTGGAAGTCCTGAGGACTTCCTGTCGGGCTCTGAAGTTTTTACTCCGAAAGTCCCAGGAGGAAATGAGGCAAAAGGATCACATTAATTAGTAATTCAGCTTAGACCGGCTGCGAATTTCGCCTGTTATTTTATGAGGTTAAAACGAATCCAACTCTGTGGTAGCGCCGGTTCCGTAATCAGTAAGTACACTTTTCCATGACTGTTCTCCATCCGACATGACCCGATACTGTACCATTTGACCGGGCACCTCATCGGCCAGCCACATCTGGACCGAATCGCCGCCCATACCGCCCATAAATTCATACTTCTCGGCGGTGAAGGAACCAGCCGGAATTGTGATATCCTCAGAGCCAACTCTGGCACCTTCGAGACTTTCCTCGGTAAGCCCGCCAGTCGACTGGTTAACGGCGGTTTCGGATACCGGGATTTCACCGACGTTTCCATCCGGATCCTTCCCGCGGAGTCTCAGCATCTTGCCGGTTTCACTATCAAGCAACCCTTCGTACAACCAGGTGGACTCATCCGAAGACCAGCTGAACTGCCACCACTGGTCACCTTCTTCTGTCGTCTTCAGCAGTGCCCGTTTAAGGGTACTCACCTCCTCCCCGGTGATCTCGTACTGTGTCCACTCACCAGCCTCATAGGTTTCTTCCGCAGGCATCTGCATGCCTGTGTTAAAGGTATAGGTAAAGATCACCTGAGCCTGAACCGCCATAAAATTCCCCCATCCCGGTGAATTCGGGGCAGGGACTTTTTCCTCGGGGGCTAAGTTTTCATACACTGCCTTTTCGGCATGCTCGCCGGCTGCCTTCCCCGCGCCGGATACGGCACCACCAATAATGTAATCCATAATGACGGAGCAACTCACCATACTCATGAGAGCCACCAAACCAAACGCAAAAATCAAACGCCGATACTGTACCATTGCATCCCTCCGAATTTTATTTAAATCTCAACTACGCAGCCGCTACTTCATTGAATAAATACAACCAGACCTGACTGTTAAGTTAATGAAATTTCATCCCTGTGGAAAAGATCAAAGTCCGTTTTTTCATGTTTTGTTATACCCGTTGTGTGAAACTGTCAAAACTGCGTCAGAAAAAGTGCCAGAAAGGGCTGTCATTCTGAGTATACGCGAAGAATCTCCTTGGGAGGGGCAACCACCTTTTATTGGAGATTCTTCACTGCGTTCAGAATGACACAGGGGGCACTTTTTCTGTTCGTTCCGATCCAAATTGCATGGGAAAATACCATTTCACACAACAGGTTTTGTTATATATTTTTCCAGGGGTCATACTTCCTTCCGCTTAAATTCCGTCGTTAGGCGGGTTTAAGCGGAAGAACCCGTATTGAGAGGCACCCGGCTTTACCCCGGCATACAACACCGGTTATAAAGCCGGGGAGCTGTGAGATCGAAATATCCTACTTTTTCACCTTCACCACTTCGTATGGCGTGCCTCCCCGGTCGGTACCGAATTTGGCGTTCACGGCATACAGAAAATCCCCGTACATGGCAACAGTAGTCGGGACCGCAAATGCATCATGGGTGATCTCATCCACAATTTTACCGCTGCTGAAATCTTCGCTGAGTTCCACCGCGACAATTTTGTTCTTTCGGTTCTGCACTACGTAAAGCGTATAACCATCAAGCAAGATGCCATCGCCGTTTTTCACGTTTTCGTCTTCCAAATCGATCTCATTCGCAGCGCCGGATTTGGGATTCACGGTGTACAGTTTTCCCGTGGAGGAATTCACGATAATCAGGTGTTTCCCGTCCGGCGTCGCTTCGATCCCGTTGGTGTTAAAGCCTTTGACCATCTGATATTCTTCGCCTAATTCGATTTCCAGGATGCTCTTTTCGTCCGGCAGTTGCCCTTCCGGTCCCAACGGAATTTTATAAAAAACACCTTCTGCCGAATTGGTGAAATAGGCGCCGTCGTTTGTGACGATCACATCATTAACAAACTTGTTTTCCGCAGTCGACAGCGTGTACTCTGCCTTCAGTTCACCGGTGGACGCATCATACACTCTGGCATCGCCGTTCCTTCCGCCGCAAACGAACAGCAGATTATACTGCTTCTCGACATTGAGACCAACGGCAAGTTTGCCCTGCTCCTGCGGGACCAAAATCTCGCCCTGTCCGGTCTTCAGGTCGCCCTTGTAGATGGCGCCACCTGCCAGCGATCCCACGAAAAAGCTGGTGCCCCTGCCCGTGGCAATACCTTCCGGTGCGAATCCCTCGGGAAGCTGGATAATCTCCGGGAATGTCTCCCCGGACTGCATTGCATCCTGAGCTGATAACTGATGCTGTCCCGGAATAGCGACCAATGCGGCGACGAGAAACATGCATTGCACCAAATTGCCTATTACGTATTTATTCATGATATGTCCTCCTGTGTGGAGTGAAATTTCTAATCCAGGTATCTTAGTACGCAGTAACTACGAGTCTTGATCCAATATAAGGAGGAGCGGTGACGAGTGAAAGTTACTGGAAATAAGGGATTGGGAATATGGTATAAAGTTGAATATTACGTAATGCGTATTGCGTAGTAACAACGAACAACAAACCACGAACAACCAACAAATTTCGCAAGTAAATACCAGCAAATCCTGACCACTGCCAATACATTATTTTGTACATCATTACCCTTTAACGCTTCCGATCATAATCCCCCGGATATAATATTTCTGGAGCACGAGAAAGACAATAAGTACCGGCAGGATGGTCAAAACGGACCCGGCCATCATCAGTTCCGTGTCCTGGGCGTGCTCGCCCATCAGATTGGCCAGCGCGACCGGCAGCGTATACATCGAATCCCTGGTCAAAACAATCAGCGGCCACAGGAAGTCGTTCCACGCTCCCATAAAGGTAAAAATCGCCAGCGTGACCAGAATCGGTTTGGCCAGCGGCAGTATCACCGACCAGTAGATGCGAAAATCGCTGGCGCCATCCATTCGGGCCGCTTCGATCAGGCTGTCAGGGATGGACAGCATATACTGCCGAATCAGGAAAATACCGAAGATACTCGCCATCCCCGGAATAATAACCCCGATGTACGTATTTATAACTCCCATCTGTTTCAGCAGGAGGAACAGCGGGAGCATGGTAACCTGCGCGGGAATGATCATGGCGGAAAGCAGGGTTTTGAAAAGTGTGTCTCTGCCCGGAAAATGAAACTTCGCAAACGCGAATCCTGCCATTGAATTCACCAGGAGAGAAATCAGTGTAATGCTCACCGAAACCACCACACTGTTCAATATGTATCGCAGCAGATTTAACCGGGTGAAGAGAGTTCTATAGTGCTCCAGTGTCGGGTTGTCCGGGATGAATTTCGGCGGGAAGGTATTCGCCTCTCCGGCCGGCATCAGGGAGGCGGAAACCATCCACAGCAACGGTGCCAGAGTGAGGATACCGATGAGTATCAGGGTGATATGTAATAGGGTCTTCTTCATCTGATTACAAATTCACGTCCTTCTGCAGACGGAACTGGATCAGGCTGCCGATAAGGATGATGAAAAACAGCACAAACGCCACCGCCGCGGAATAACCCATTCGCCACGCCCGGAATCCCTCCTGGTACATGAGCAGGACGATACTCAGCGTACTGTTCAACGGACCGCCCTGGGTCATCACGTACGGCTCGGCAAAAAACTGGAAATACCCGATCATTGTGATAATGGCGACGAACAGCGTCGTCGGCGCCAGCATAGGCAGGGTGATATTCCAGAACTGCTGAAACGGTCCTGCTCCGTCCATTTTAGCGGCTTCGTATAGTTCTTCCGGGATATTCTGCAAGCCCGCGATAAATATGATCATGTTATAGCCGAAATTCTTCCAGACAGCGAGAATAATCAGTGCCGGCATGGCCCAGGTCGGGTCGCCCAGCCAGTCGACGGGATTGATCCCGAAAAAGCCCAGCAGATAGTTCATCAGTCCAAACCGCGGATGATACACATATCGCCAAACGACGGCTACCGCCACCAGCGTTGTGACAACCGGCGCAAAAAAGGCCAGGCGAAACAGGCCCTTAAACTGAACCAGTTTGGAATTCAACAGAACCGCCGCTCCCAGAGAAACAGTAATAGATAGCGGTCCGCCAACTAACACAAAGTAAAAGGTATTTTTCAGCGCCTTCCAAAACAGCGGATCCTTCAGCAGATTCCAGTAGTTATCCAGTCCAATGAAGCGAGCTCGACTCCAGTCGCCCAGCGAATAGATATCGAAGTCGGTAAAGCTCATGAGAAAGGCTGCCAGGATGGGCAGGGCGAAAAAGATCAGGATCGCGGTCATCGCCGGGGCGAGAAACAGGTACGCCGAGCGCATATGCGGATTACTGATGAGAGATACCGGGAGTAAAGACCGAGCAGCGGTTTGGATCTTCTCACTCATCCTTAGCAGACTCCTCAAGCAACCACCGGCGCTTTTCCAGGAGTTTATCTACATCCGAATCCAGGTTTTTGAGCGCCTGCTCTTCCTCGAGCTCGCCGTACGCAGCCGACTCAGTATACTGTTGCACTTTATAGGCGATTTGCTCCCATTCCGGGACTTTGGGCGTCGGCGTGACGTGCTGTAACTGGGTATAAAAGGCATGTACTCTGCTATTGTTGGCTAATGAGGAATCCTGCCATGACTCTACTCTTGCAGGCAGATCTCCGACCAATTCATAGAATTGTGATTGCGTTTCCACCGTGGACAGATATTCGATGAGTTTCCACGCCTTCTCCACTTTTTTTGACTGCCGGAATATCACCAGACTCGATCCGCCAGCTAGTGACAATCCGGGATAAGTGCTGTCTGGTGAAGGTAATGGGGCCGTCGCCCATTTGTCTTCCATCTCCGGCGGCAACCGTCGTGAAAATTCGCCCAAGTTCCATGGGCCAGTCACGATCATGGCATAATATCCGTCGGCGAATCCCTGGTAGATATTGGTGATTTCGGTCATCCCCAGGGGACTGAGTCCATCCCTGAAGAATCCCATAAGATAATTGAAGGCTTCCTGAAACCGCTCGCCGGAAAAATCCCCATACTGGCTGCCATCACGTAACAGCCCTGCGCCATTTTGTAACCCGAAAATGATGGGATAACGCCAGTCATTCAGCGGAATCAGCATGGCATATCGTGCCAATTCCCGATCAGCTAATACCCGGGATGCCTTTTTCCATTCCTCCCAGGATTTCGGTGGTTGGGGATATCCGGCTTTCTCCAGCAGATCCTTCCGGTAAAACAGCACCCGCGTATCCACATACCAGGGGATACCGTATACTGTGGAGTCCAGCAGATTGGTCTGCCAGATACCTGAGAAATATGAATCGGCGTTAATAATTTTTGAGGTATGAACCAGCGAATCGAGCGGGATAATGGCATTCAGCGCCTGGAATTCAGGGATCCAGGTATTGCCGAGCTGGCAGATATCCGGCGTGGATTCCCCGGCATACGCTGTAATGAGTTTTTCGTGGGCCGCTGACCACGGAATGACCTGGACACTGACTTCGATGTCCGGATTGCGGCGCTGGAATTCCGGAATTAACTCCTGGATATGCTCACCTTCGGCCCCCATCGCCCAGATCTCAACGGTATTGGGATCGGATCGCTTGGGATTGCAACCTGCCAAAATAACAAGCGCCATGAAAACCGCGAATAGCTGTCCAATTCGGATTTTCATGGCACTCGAATCATTTTGGTTTACCCGCAACCTGTCAGCGATTATTTCAACAGTATCAGTTTTTTTGTAGCGCTCCTGGTATCGGTTTTCAGACGGTAAAAATACATCCCCGAACTGACAGATTCACCTGCACTATTTTGGCCCTGCCATTGCACCTCGTGGTATCCGGCACCTGCATTACTCAATTCTATCCTGTCAACCGTCTGCCCCCGAATATCCATGATTTCCACGGTTACATTCTGTTTTTGTGGCAGTTCAAATACGATGGTTGTGGAAGCGTTAAAAGGATTGGGATAATTTCCAATCAGCTGAAATCGGTGTGGATTAACGGCGTCATCTTCCACTCCAACCCTGGAGGAATCCGGGACAAAGCCGATGGAATCCAGCATGGATTGAATCTCCGGGTTCGCCATAAAGTTATCCCAGATCAACTGGGAACGGTAGTTCTCTATCATTACAATAATCGGTCCCTGGTCGATTGCAAGATACGACGCCGAGACCCAGTTTTCAGTGGGATTAAAGGCATCTTTGAAGCCGAGTCCGCCCCAGATATCGTCGCCGTAATTCTCATAAAAATTCATCATCGCTGCCTTGGATTCATCCGGTGTGTACGGCATAGACGATAACGCCGCAGTCGGCGTTATCGTCCCGTTATCGCGTCCGGACGAGGGTTCGTGCGCCAGGTATCCGAAGGGATCTTCACTGGCAGTAAGGCCCCAAGTATTTTCGTCGTATCCATCGTATCCGTCCGGATTTTCGATGCACCAGGCCCGGTTCACTAATGTTTGGTTCCGGTTATGCTTGAAGTAGTTTGCGTAGTCGTCTTTCTTATACCGGGGGTCGAATCCGAGGAACGAATAGTGGGTGAAAAACAGTGGTCCGGCGGTGCCGTTACCGACGTAAAGTTCGTAACCGTAGATCGATTCGTCATTTTCGTAGTCCGCATTGCCTGCCCAGCCGTCATGGTACATACTGGCTGGGACACCGTGGGTCGGTGAAGCAATCCCCAGCAGGTAGGTAATCATCGTTTCGTTCCAGCCCCTGAGGGGAAAGTCCATTTCCCATTCGTGGTTGGGCGACCAGTGCCAGTAGAGCACATCGCTGTTCTCGGTCCGGCGGTACCAGTCCCACTCCACGCTTTCCCAGAGATCAGTGATCTTTGTTCTGATTTGGGTTTCGGTATCGTCGCTGCCGTCAAAATACTGTCGGGCGGCTAAAAGCCCCTGAATCATGAAAGCCGTTTCTACCAAATCGCCCCCGTCGTCTTGACTGCTAAAGGGGATTACTTCTCCGGTTGTCCCGTTCATCCAGTGAGGCCAGGCACCGTGAAACCTGTCTGCGGTCTCAAGAAAGTTTACAATTTGCAGCAGGCGATCGGCTCCTTGTTCTCTGGTGATGAATCCGCGTTCAATTCCGACCATAATAGCCATGATACCAAATCCGGACCCACCGATAGTCACGAGATTCTCGGAGACCGGAATGCGCTCACGAGTTAACCCCGAAACCGGATGCGCATAGTCCCAGAAATACCGGAAGGTTGCCTCCTGCACCATGGTCAGAATTTCTTCCTCGGTCATCGATTCGGTGGCTGCGGATACTTCCCCGGTAAACTCCGATTCGTTGTAGTTCTCATCAACGGCCTTAATCTTATATGTTGCGTTGACACCGGATTCTCCAAGAAAATCCGCGAAATGGTGGAACTCCTTTTCCACATAACCGATATGAGTAAATACCCCGCCATCTCTTAACCGGGAAACCTTATATCCCATAAGATCTTCGTCGGTATTTGGCTCCCATGAGACGGTGACATGGCTGTCGTATCCCTCGGCTGCCAGTCCCGTAGGAATTGCCGGCGCAGTGGTATCGCTGGGATTCCCGATGTACATCCGAATTTCATCCAGCCAGAGAGTGTGCCCGATACAGTCCGCTGCATCCTGCCCGTAAAAGATCGTCTTGATCTGGGTTAAATCCGCATCCTGCGCCGCAGCATCAAATATTCTTAACGGTACCTTTATTTGCGTCCACTGGCTGTCGGGAATGTCGGATGTATAGGGACTCAGACTCATTTTTTCCGTCTTCTGGTTATTCAAATCCTCCAGATAAATCAGCGGCAGGTGGTCATCCTGAATCAGGGAGTCGCCGAAAACCCAAAACGTGAGTGTGTCTCGCTGGGTGACATCGTGGCCGGGCCAGCCGGGTTCGGCCACTGCGATGCCCCAGTCGCCCCCGGTTCGGGAGGTCCAGTGCAGCCGCAGACTATTATTTCCCTGGAAAAAGATCTCCGAATCCACCGGAAATTTTTCGCCCACCTTTTCCAGTTCACTAGGCGATTCTACAAAGCCCCAGCTGGGATCATAGGAAGTGGTAGTGGGGCTATCATCGAAGAAGATGTAGTCTTCACCTCCGGTTTGGGCAAAAGATGCGGTTCCAAGGAACAAAAATATGATGAGTAACATCGCTTTTTTCATGGCTGAATCTCCTCGGATTCAATTTTCAAGACTTTTATTACTTTTAGGTCGTATTTCTTAATTATCCCATTCACGGGGCAAAAATTTACATCGTTACCTGCACGTTGCAGACATCCCGATCGCTTATCGGTAACGTCGTTGTTCCAACGGGTTTTCCATCTAGGGTAATCTCCGATACCCCTGTGGATTTCCCCGATGGATTTTCCACCTGTATTAGGTAACGGGTTCCGCGGAATCGTCTTTCAACTGAGAACCCATCCCAGTCTGCCGGAATACACGGATCGATCAACAATCCCTCTTCCGTTGCCCGGATGCCAAGTATCCAATCAACGAGCACCTTTTGGAGCCACGCAGCAGAACCGGTATACCACGTCCATCCTCCACGGCCGTATTTCTCCGAATCCGGTCCGTCGATATTGCCCGGCGTAACGTACGGTTCGCCCAGATACCTATCGGGATTATTCCCATTTAAAATCGGACAAATGCGGTTATAGACTTCAAATGCCATTTCAGGCTGACCCAATTTCGCGTAAGCCCAGATACTCCAGGTTGCCGCGTGCATATAGACGCCGCCGTTTTCCCGGGTTCCCGGAGCGTACCGGGATAGATAACCGATATATTCATCCGGTTGCTGATATGCCGGATACAGGAGCAAGGGACCATAATCCTTTAAAAGGTTCTCAGTGACGGCTTGCATGGCTTTCCCTTGTTTGTCATGATCGACACTTCCGGCAATCACCGCCCACGTCTGGGGATTCAGGTAAATCCGCCCCTGGTTGTTCGTATGACTTCCAAGCGGTTCACCATTATCCTTAGTGGCACGAAGAAACCATTCTCCATCCCACCCGTGATCTTCCAGTGCCCCTCGTAATTCCTTCGCTCTCGTTTGATAAGTATCACTATGCTCGTTTTTCCCCTGTCGCCGAGCTATCTGCGCGAATCGGGTAAGTATCATATAGAGGAAATGGCCCAACCAGATCGATTCTCCCTTCATTTCCAGTCCGACGGCGCTTAACCCGTCATTCCAGTCCCCGGCTCCGATCAGCGGCAGCCCCCGATCGCTGATGCGTTCGAGTACAACCTCTATTGCCCTGATGCAATGCTGGTAGATTGTTTCCTTTGTTTCCGGAGCGTCAAAATATTCAACGGGTGCATTTAGGAATTCGTAATCCCCTGTCTCGTCCAGATATGCTCCGACAATAAACGGAAGCCACAGCAGATCATCCGTCATCTTGGTTTCCATCCCCTGCTCAACTATCGGATGCCACCAGTGCAAGACAGTTCCGTCAGTTTTCTGGTGCTGCGCATGTAATTTGATCTGTTCGGCGGTCCGTTCGGGCTGAATCGGTAAAAACACCTGGCTGTCCTGGAGTTGGTCCCGGAAACCGTAGGCCCCGCTCTGCTGGTAATAGCCGGTTCTTGCCCACAGGCGGCCGGCAATAGCCTGGTAGCGCAGCCACTGGTTGACCAGAATATTGATCGATTCATTCGGAGTTTTGACTGACATTTTCCCGAGTAAATCGCGCCAGTGCTCCACTACTGCTTCCAGGGCCTTGTCAGTTTGCTCCTGTGTTTGGTACTGCTTTAAAGTCTCCTCTATTTTTGAGTTCTCACTCTGGACGCCAAGGAAGAGATTCAGATTTTCAGTTTCCCTCGGTGCAAGTTCAAGTGAAACCTGGAGACTCCCGATAGAATCGTTCCACTTGCCGGTAGTGTTAGATAAAGTCTCGGTTTCCCAAACGCTACTGGGACGGTTTAAATCGCCATACTGTCCCAGGAATGCCTCTTTATCTCCCTCGTAAGCCTCCAAAGGACGATTGGCCGCATGGAACGCTGTATAATCGTAGGCGGTGTTCCAGTGGCCACGGTTTTCCCGGGGGATGTCCCATATTCGTTTGTTCGCAAGCAACCCGTTCACGGATTCGTCATACCGGGTCTCCAGGAAACTCTTATGAAACTCCCGGTGATGATCATTGGACGCTCCAAGCGACCATTCCAGGTAACTGATAATGCTCAAATTACGTGGCCGGTCAGATAGATTTTTTACCCGGAGGTTCCATATTTCGAGTGATTCCTCCATAGGGACAAATATGGTATAAGTCACCTGAATCCCGCCGTATTCGGCGATTATACGGCTGTACCCGATTCCGTGGTGACATTCATAGTTATCCAGTTGAGTCTTTGTAGGCAACCACCCCGGATTCCAGACTTCCCCTGAATCGTCATCTCTGATATAAAGATATTTCCCCCAGTTATCCTGGATCAAGTCCTGGTGCCACCGGGTGATCCGGTTCATTTCCGAGTGAGTCAGCCAGCTGAATCCGCCGCCGCTCTGCGAAAAAGTTAACCCGTATTCCCCGTTGGAAATTATATTAATCCACGGCTTGGGCGTCCGTGGAGTCTTTATAACATATTCGCTGCCATCTTCCCAAAAATAACCGTAATCTGTTTCAAAGAGTCGCTTCACCGAAATCCACTCGCTTCTAGTCTGTTGTCTTCAATTGATAAGAGTTTCCGATCGTAAGGAGTTGGGTTAGTAAATCTCTGGAATTGCCGCCAATCATAATCTCAAAATCTCCGGCTTCAACTATAGGACTCATCGTTTTGTCATAAAAGGCAAAATCCGTCGCCGCAAGATCAAATACGACTGTTTTGGTCTCTCCGGTCGCCAGACCGATGCGTTGAAAATCCCGTAATTCTTTCACCGGTCTGGTGATGGAGGCTACCTTATCCCTGACATATAACTGTACCACTTCTTCCCCATCCAATTCACCGGTGTTGGTCACATCGACTAACACCTCTATCGCCGGAAATTTTTCATCAGCCTCCTGATCAACGTTAATCCGCAGATTTGAGTACTCAAACGTAGTATAACTTAACCCGTAACCGAACGGATACAAGGGCATCCAAGGTGTGTTCAGGTATTTGGATGTATATTTGTAATCCGACGGAGGTCGCCCGGTGCTTTTATGATTATAGAACAGCGGTACCTGTCCAACCGATCGGGGAAAGGTCACCGGCAGCTTGCCGCCGGGATTGTAATCGCCGAATAAAACATCAGCGATTGCTGGTCCTGCCCGGATGCCGCCGAACCAGGTTTCCAGTATTGCCGGAACATGCTCGACCGACCAGTTGATCGTCAGCGGCCGTCCGTTCATCAAAACTTCCACCACCGACGTACCGGTTTTATGAATTTCCTTCACCAACTGTGATTGGACTCCCGGCAGCTCGAGAGAGGCTCTAGATGCAGCCTCACCGCTCATATCCCTATCCTCGCCTATCACCAGGATCGCTACCTCGGCATTTCTGGCAAGATTTCGTGCTGCTTTAAACCCGGAAGTATCTGTCTCCGAAACAGTACAGCCCTTTGAATAGTGTACCACTGACGAATCTGGTACTGCCTGTTTGATACCTTCGAGCACCGATACCACAGATCCCACATCACCGTGGGCCGACCACGATCCCAGTAGGTGTTCCCTACTGTTCGCCAGGGGCCCAATAACAGCAACCGACGATAAATTTTTATTCAGCGGCAGTAAATCATCCTCATTTTTGAGCAGTACGATTGATTCACGTGCCGCCTGTCTGGCGACTTTGATGTATTCATCGCGGAGTAAACCATGTTTGGTTCGTTCCAGGTCAGTATACGGACGCTCAAATAGCCCGAGCGCAAATTTCACCCGCAGGATCCGTTTTACGCTTCTGTCAATCATCGACTCATCCAGTTCCCCGGATTTCACTAATTTGGCGAGTGTCTTGATATAGGCATCCCCCATATCCATATCCACGCCGGCGTTCACGGCAAGTCTGGCGGCTTCAGCCGTATCTTTGGCAACCCCGTGGTCAATCAATTGGGCCACCGCATCGAAATCGCTGATGACAAAGCCTCTGAAGCCCCATTCATCTCTGAGGATATCAGTCAATGTCCACTCATTTGCCGTCATCGGTATCCCGTTGAGATCATTGAACGCGCTCATGGCTGTTCCATACATCGGATCCTGCATTATCCCCTCGTAAAACGGGGGCAGATATATCTCCCGCAGCGTGCGCTCAGACAGATCCGTGGTATTGTAATCCCGTCCACCGATTGCAGCGCCGTATCCGACATAATGTTTAATGCAGTACAGCATCGATTCGGGATCTGACAGCGGCTTGTGCATGAATCCACGGATTTTGGCGCGTCCCATGACCGCATTCAGATGGGGATCTTCCCCGCCGCCTTCGGCGATCCTGCCCCAGCGCGGGTCCCGGGCAACATCAACCATGGGAGCATACGTCCACCGGATTCCGTGAGAGGTGGCTTCTTTGGCAGCGATTTCCGAGGCTTTTCGGATTAATTCAGGATTCCATGTGCTTGCCTCTCCCAAAGGAATCGGAAAGACCGTGGCAAATCCGTGGATCACGTCACTGCCGAAAATTAGCGGAATGCCAAGCCGGGATTCTTCCATGGCAATTCGCTGCAATTCGTTCGATTTTCGTGGGTCGGTAATATACAGCCCGGAAATTTTTCCCTGGTGGATCAGTTCCCGATCGCTTTCCTGGAAGCCGGTCGGCTTATTCATCTGCCCGATCTTTTCCTGGAGGGTCATGCGTGACAACAGGTCACTGGCGCGCTCATCCGGCTTCAGATCCGGATTCTGGTAGGGCAATTGCTGCCCGGATACGACATTCAGCGTAAAAAGCGTGAGAATTAAGACAGGTACACTGCAAATACGACGCAAGAATCCCCGGTAAAAATAATGTCTATTCAAGTCGATGAGCCTTCTGTATAAGTAGTTAAAAGGATAATCCGATGTCGAAGCGGTTCACGTAGGAGAACCGTCCGAAATCCGAATACGAGTAGTTTGCCTTAAAAGTTATGGCGCCCAGCGTTTGACTCACTCCCAGTCCTGCCGTCAGTCCGGATTCCGCATCCTCGAGGAACAACGACTGGTAGCCGGCTCGGACAGCAATCACTTCCATGATATTATACTCGACACCGAAATTCATCTGTTCCTTGTTATCGTTGGGATGGGTGGCATCCAGCTCGATGGTCGCCTTTCCAAGAGGAACGTCGGGAAAGTCCACCGCCACTCCGAACCGGAACATGAGCGGCAAATCCCATTCATCCGTGAACAGCATGGCAGGAATATGCTCGTTGTCGCCCTGCTCCTCCTCATTCAAATCATGCTCGAACCGCAGGGATTTCCCGGTAAATTGCATTTTGTTTCCGAAATTCGACACGGCGGCTCCGATGTGAATACGATCATTGTTCGAGTTATAGATGGTCCCCAAATCAAAGGCAATACTGGAAGCCGACGTCTGCCAGATCTGCTGGCGTATGTATTTGCCATGAAACCCGATACTGAAGAAATCTGTCAGGGCTTTCGAGTAGGCGAGTCCCAGGGCGATATCCTCCGCCGAAAAATACTCGCCTGTTCCTTCCGGTCGTTCGATCGTACGGACTTTCATATCCCCCATGGTGAGTGAAGTCATGGTGAATCCAAAGGTGCCAATCCGTGCGACGGGCAGGGTGATACCGAGATAGTTAAAATCGGTTTCCACCAGCCACTGGGTGTGCTGGAGTACAGCTGAGATCTTATGAGAGTTCGCAGGCATGGCGGGATTCCAGAAGAGTGCTGTGGCATCGTTGACCGAAGCAACCGAAGCACCTCCCATTCCCATACTTCTGGCGCCTACACCGATCTTCAGGAACTGGGCGACGGTCGTACCGGTTTTGGTGATTTTTTGTGACTGGACAGCAGATGGCATAGCCAATGAACTTACCAATACTCCCAGCACAAATATCTGAATATTTTTCTTCAGTAATCCCATGATTATTTAATCACAGCAAATTTTCCGGTTGTCTCTCCGGCATCCCCGGCGTCAACGTGGAACAGGTATACGCCCGGCGCCAGATCCAGTCCGTCTTTCGTCCGCAAGTCCCATGTAAGCGCCCCGTCATCGATAGTACTATTGTGGTACAGCGTCTTCACATGGCTTCCGCTCATACTATAAATGCGCACCGTGGCCTGCCTGGGCAGATGGATGAAACTGATGCGGCGCTCCCCCCTGCCGGAGGAGGTCAGCCTTGGCGGCTCCCACTCTGCTGCTGCCACGTACGGATTAGGTACGACCGCCACTTCGTCCAGCGTTTTTCGTGCCATCTGCTCATCTTCTTCAGAAGCGAATGTCTTAAAATAGAAGGTATCACCGAGTCTGAACGGCAGGTCTATTCCGACAAATGCGGTGTCGCCGGCAGACGGCTGGATGACATTTTCGTCTTCCGGGCCCACGAAGGTAATGGTCCAGGTTTTTCGCCATGCCCCACCGTCCTTTAACCACAACCATACCGCATCACCTCCTGATAGCAGACTGTCCACCTGCCCCTGGGGCTCGCGGAGGTAATATCGGACATCCTTTCCCTCCACCAGATCCCACACCTGGAAGTTGGAAAGGTGCCTCATATTGCCGAACAAAAACGAGGTATCCTGTACCCCGACCCTGATTTCGTATTGTGTGGGGAAGCCTGGACGACGGCTCTCCTTTTTATTGTCCCAATAGGAATCAAGTGTGGCGAAGAAATCCAGATTCGTATCGCCGGAAATCCAGCCGGAAGTCGAATCGTTGTATGCTACTGAGTCGTCTTTCACCTGCAGCCGCATCCCGGAAAACAGCGGGTTGGTATCCTCGTTATCAAGTGCGCTGGAATTTTGGAACACCGGGATGGAGTCACCACCTGTGTTGAGTTCGTACAGACTGTAAATTGTTGTTGAATCCGCATAGGTGGTATCGTCAAAAGTCAGGATATATTCACTGTCTGTCGTCTCCCGTGGATCGATGATATCAATTGAAATATTCCCGGTGCCGAACCCGCTGAGACGCTGGATACCGTTGGGTACTTCAGCCGGAACATACCCGGCAGCCGGCGCGTTAGGCACTGCCTGTGCTGTATTCTTATCCAGCGTAATATCTCCGCTGATATCACGTACAATAACTTTCGAACATTCTGACGGCAGGATGTTTTTCTCCTCCCAGCCACGATCGTACGCAACCACCGCATAATAGTAAGTCTTGCCGTTCTGCACATCGGTATCGGTCCAGGAATGCTTTAACCCGGTATCATCCCCAAGGAAATACTCCACCCCGTTGACGTCTACGTCAAAGAAACCCTTGATATCATTTTTCAGATCAAACTGAGCCACCGGCTCGAAAAACGTGGCTTCGCCGTACCCGTTCGTTATAATGTGCGCATCATTGAACGCCGCATCGGTCGCCTTGTAAATCCGGTATCCCTCGAAATCATACCCGGGATCTTCCGGCGGATATGACTGATCCGCCATAAACCCATCATAGGACGTTTCGGCGGCATCATCCCAGTAGAGTGTGACCTTCTCATCGCCGGGAACTACTGTCACTTCGGGCTTTTGAGGGGGACGAGCGAAATTGTAATTCGCGTTATAAATATCCTGTACGATCTTGGAATTACGCCGGAGATCAGCCAGATTTTCACCAAAAACCAGTCCCAGCGAGAACCGCTCGGTATGATTGGGCGGTAAAATGAACGGGCCCGACCCGAACAGGAACGCGATATTCCCGTTCTGACTTCCCGTATCAAAGTGGTAATTCGCCACCCGCTCCCAGACCACTTCGTCGTACCGGAATTCCACACCGGACCCAATAAAGAAGGAGTCGAATGCCGTCAGCCCGATCTGGTCGGATTCGTCCTTGTCCGTCTCATCGAAATTTGGTTCGCCTGCGGTTGGTAATCCATCGCCCTCGCCCCGGTCACCGGTGCCTGCCACCCCGTCCGCTCCCACGTCGTCAAGATCGGGATCCCAATCGCCGTCGTTATCGATCCCGTCGTCCCGGCTTTCGTCGATTAAGGCGTTATCGAAACCAGTTCCTTCAATCCAGTTACGATATTTCAGGCCGGTGTGGACATTATGGTTCTCGTCGATAATACCGTCCAGGTCGTCATCTATGCCATTGAATGGTTTCTCGCTAACTGTTTCACCTTTGACAAATACTTTCACTGCGCCCGAAACCCGCAGGAACAGGCTGTCACCTTTTATTTCCCAGAAACTGCTTGAACCGCCCTGCGAATACGACACCACTTCCCGCCCCCAGTTATTATCCGGGGATAAATCCTGGTAATTGATGACGACTACCTTATCCGGAAGTATCCGATTCTGGAAATCAGCACCCCCCAGCGTGGGACCGGGACCGCCTGCTGCATCGCCGTCATTATCGATACCATCGAACTGGTTGCCGGGACTTTCAAGGAAGACGTAACCACAATAGCCGGTCTCCCAGCCACCCTGTCCCAAACCGTTGGAATCCCAGGTGTAGGCCAGATCCAGTTCTAAGTCGTACAGGGCATTATCATCGTTGCTGTCGTTCTGTCCGCCGACGCCGGCATCCGCGTACATGCCAAACACGGCTTTGTCATAATGATGATCGCTGATATTGGTGATATCGTAATGCCAAAAGATGATATCTTCCGCCAAGACGTTGGACCACTGGAAACCCCGCACGCCGACCCGCATGCCCAGGCCGCCGTGTGTGGAATCGGTGGAATCGGCATAAAAGAGATTCCGGAAATCCCTGCCCCGATCCTGGTAGTCATCCATGACGAAATAGCTCTCCTGGTCAGCATTCGTCCGCTGACCAAAATAGCCATTCCATTTGCCACCCCAACTGGCAGGCTTATCCGGCCAGAACTCCGGCCAGGACGGCGGATCGTCGCTCATGGCAATGTTATCCTGATCAGGATTCGTAAATCCCGGCAGGGGCTGCCACCCGTATTCAATACCGGTTGGACCGGATTCATAATGCTCACGGTAACCGCCCTCCACGATGTGGATTGTATCGCCATTGATCAATTCCACTTCGGCGGCAACCAGCGGGTAAATGCCATCCATATACGAGTGGTTGGTTCCTTTCGGCCAGACACCTGACGGCTGTTTTCCCCACCAGGCGACCTCGCCGAAATTCCAGAACAGCGTCTCCACTAGATTGCCGTTATGCAGTCCCTGTTTCCGGTATTTCCGTTCGCCGTGGAGTTCATCGATGTTATTCTGACCCAGAGATATTCCGGAGACGAAAACTCCCAGCAGAATTAAATGGAAATACCTGATTATTTTGATACTATTTGTCCTCATGGCGATCATTTGTAACCGAATTTTATTCCAACGATGACCTGACGCGGCGGCGCGAAATAATCCGGCCGGGTCAGGAAGTCATCTAACGAGTGCAGCGGTTGTTCCGGCACGTAAGTTGGGATCAGTGAGTACGAAGGACTCCCGGTGTCGTTAAAGACGTTCACCGGATTCTTCCGGTCAAACATGTTTTTAATCTGCGAATACAAGGTCAATTCAACACCACCGAATTCCATGGTATAGTTCGCCTTCAAATCAAAATTCAGCGTGGACGGCATCCGGGAGCTGTTTTCGAAGGATGTCCGCTGGTTCTGATACTCCGGAGTATACGGCAATCCCGAACCGTATTTCCCGATGATTCCCACGCCCCAGTTCGGTCGCACTATACTCAGCGTGAAGTTCAGCGAATGGCGTTGATCCCAGTCCAGCGGCACCGTCTGGATTTCCGTGGCCCGCGGCGGATCGGACTGCCGGTCCAGAAAGACCGAGCGCGGATCCGAGGCGTTCCCTTCCGCAATCTGGTAGGTGTAATCCGTGGTACCGGAAAACCAGCCAACCGGCTTCTGGGTCAATGAAATCGTAATTCCACGGACATTTCCGTAGTCCTGATTTTCATACCGGGCATAGCGATCCCCCAGGATATACAGCTCGTAAATTTGTGTCCCCACCAAATCCCGAATATCCTTGTAATACCCGGTAACATCTGCCACGAGTCCTTCCAGCAACATCTGCTGCAGACCCAACTCATAGATTACGGTCTTCTTCGGACTCAAATCGGCATTGCCGAGTATCGTATTCAAGCCGCCGGGCGCCACCTCAAATTCGGAACCCTGGTACAGGTATTCGAAGTTCGGGATCTGAAAAAAGTGGCCATAGGAAATATGAATGGCACCCTGGTCAGTAATGGGGTAGGAGATGCCCAGCCGCGGACTCCACTTGGATTTGCCCTCCGCATCCTTGTAGGGATCTGCCAGTCCCTGGTACGTCCCGTCCGGGTCTCTCAGATCTTTGGGTACCACGCCGTCAGGTTCAAAATAGTCGTAACGAAGCCCAACAGAAAGGATCAGTCGTTCCAGCTCAACCTTATCCTCCAGCCAGAACCCGATTTCGTAGGGGATATGCCTGTATTTATTATTGTTGACACTCTCCGGAGGATATCGCTGGGGCTCGAAATCCGTCGTACGATCCAGTCGCAGGGCAAATTCATGCAGCCAGAGATTACTTGACCGGTATTCCGCCCCGACCTTGATTTCATTCAGCCGGTTTGGCTGTGTAGTCAGGTTAAATTTCAGGGCGTTCACCCTGGAATTCCGGTAAAAGTGGTTCATATTCATCCCACCGGTGAAAAACCCATACCCAAGCCGCCGTAACAGCTGTTCATTGACATATCGATCGTCTTCCGGATCCTTGTAAACGTAGGATTCGTGGTTGGTATAATACTGGGTGGCGCGTACCGTGTAAAAGAGTTTCGGATTGGGTGAATGGGTGATGGATGCCCCGAGCTGATACCCGTCCTTATAATTCCTTGGGATGCCCTGGGGATTATATTTAAACAGGTGATTGTAATCCTGCCAGGATCTGGTGTTATAATTTCCGAAAAAATTGAAATTTATGGTCGGCGTCAGCTTGAATGCCAGCTTGCCGTGATAGGTCCGCTTGCGGTTCCAGTTCATCGGTACATAGTCACCGTCCCCGCTGCGCTCCACGTGCCAGTTCTGGGGATTCGGATCGCTGAAATCCGAGGAGTCCGAGGGCAAATATTGTTCTTGCCCATACAAGTAACCGCCAGAATACAAATCCCGCACCGTCAGGTAGAATGAGGACTTGTCCCAAAACACCAGTGGGCCGGTTATGGACAATTCACCGCTGCGGATATGCATTGGCTCCACGTCACGGATGTGCATAAACGGTGGGGCATTATTGCTCACGAAGTCACCGGCATACAAATCGCCGTTAATTTTCAGCCGATCTGCTCCGGTTTTAGTTGTGATATTCACCACCCCGGATAATGCCTGTCCGTACTCGGCACTGAACGTCCCGCTGATCACTTTCACTTCCTGGATGATATTGTTCTCAACCTGGACAGCCATTTCGCCGTTATACGGGTCCGAAACCGACATCCCGTCGATCATATAGGTAACCTCGCCGGCCCGTCCGCCGCGAAAGTGTCCGTTCACCACACCCGCCTGGATTTCCACCGCCTCATTAAACTCTTTAATCGGCATCTTTTCCAGTTGATCGGCACTAACACTCTTCTGGGTGGATGTCCTGTCGCGCTGAATATCCGGCCGGCTGGCTTCCACCACTACTTCTTCCCCGGCCTCGAGTGCCTGGGTATTTAAATCAAAATTTTGTTTCGTTGTAAATTCGGTGGTGACCTGCACGTTTTCAATGCGCAGTTCCTGATATCCCATCATGGAAGCAGAGAGTATATATGTCCCCGGCGGCACATTCAAAATAGTATAATACCCCTCCGGATCAGTTGCCGCTCCAAGGTCCGTACCGATCACCACCACATTCACTCCAACCAGCGGTTCCTGGGTTTCGGCGTCTGTCACGCGACCGGCAATCTTACCGGTATTCGCCGCAAAGAGTGCATTCTGAAAAACACCAAAAACGCTCATTGCGACTGCAATTATCAGAATAAATGTAAATTGACGGCTCATTTAATGGATAGAGTAAAGGTGTCTTTGGGAGAATCGTGTGTTATCAGTTCAAATCTGCAGACAGGTATAGAGCAACCCCGGGAGAATCGGGATTGCTCTATTAATTAACTGCTATTTCAGGAGCACCATTTTACCTGTTGCAACGTTCTCCGTCGATTTCAGCTCGTAGAAATACATGCCTGCCGGTGCCTGTTTTCCGTTTTCCAGCGTTCCATTCCACTGGTACTCGTGCGATCCGGCGGACAGTTCACTATTTACCAATGTTGCTACCTTCTGTCCGAGGGTATTGTAGATTGTCAGGCTAACCTGATCCTTTTGCGGCAGTTCAAACGAGATCCTGGTGCTCGGATTGAACGGGTTCGGATAGTTCTGGTGCAGGGCGAATTCCCCGGCGATGGTTTTACCATCCGGTTCAACGCCAACTGTCTGATCGCTGAGCACAACGCCCCGGTACATGAAGTACTTTTCAAAATTCGGATCAACCCATTGGGCGCCCCACCATTGCGGAGCATAATCCGAAACGCCTTCGGTATATGCATCAGCGTCAGCATAATCCAGATCCCAGATGACGGCGCTTAACATCACGGTATCTCCCACGGCGTAACCGAAAAAGTCGGTATGGACCACCACCTCAATAGAATAGCCCTCGTCGGCACCATTGGATTCAGTATGGGTCACGGTACCCTCGGGTTCATAGCTGACTCCCTCCGCAGCACCGGTTGGGACATTCGCATTGGTTTCGAAGGTAATACTATCTCCCTCATTACCGGAAAAATACATGGCTTTGATTTCCATACGTTCCCCGGCGGCGGGTATCGATCCCTTATTCGTCATCCAGAGGAACAGTCCATCGGCTTCCCATCCGGGCGACCATTTACAAACTGACGAGTCATTGGAAGATACGCCAATATAGAGGTCTGTACCGTTATGAATAAATTTCACCTCGGCCATGCTCTGATCTTCGTAGGTATTTGAGGTATCTCCCCACTGCATATAATAGCCACCGGTACTGGTATGACTGCCTTCCCCGATTGTCACCATTTCGGCGCCGCTCCAGAAACTCTCATTTAGCTGACCGTCAAGGGTAATGGTTTCAGTGGTTTTCAATGCCACGCGATGAGTAGGATCGGCAAGTCGCAACATTCGCATTTCCGAACCCCATTCGCTGCCCCACCAGGATTTGAAATACGCACCCACTTCACCCCACGGATCCGTGTCGTCTTTGTATCCGTCCGGATCGAAAATATTGATCATCACCGGAATGTCCGCATGCATATCGGTGTATCCCAGGTCGTCCAGGTGGATCACCATTTCTGCGGAGTAGCCCGAATCGGCAGCGGTAGTATCATTCACGATGGTCCCGGGTTTTTCATACCCGGCCCCGACAGCAGAATTGGGATAGGTACCAGGGGTTTCAAGATGAATGTCGGGGTCTTCTCCGCCGAGGTTGTAATACAACTTATATTCTACTGCCGTGCCACTGGCATCTTCGATTTTCATAAACAGCCCGTCACCTTCCCAGCTGTTCCCGAATTTACCGACAGAGTGATCATCGGAATCCAATGCGACATACAAATCCATGCCATGGCGCATGATCTTCACAGATGTGGTTGTGCTGTCGACATAAGGCCCCTTCACTACCAGGGTATCCGTCACAGTGTATTCCACGTCACCAGTTGTCCGCTGTGGCGAGAACACCAAATAATCGAAGCGGCGCTGCCAGTCAGTTTCATCCAGTATGCCATCTACCGTAATTGTGTCTTCCGCTGAAACTACCTGTAAATATTCCGGATCAACATGCCCGGCGTCCCCAAATGCGGAGACGGACATGGCAAGAATGCACGCTCCGGCTGTGAGAAAACGTATCAATTTACGTCTCATGATTAACCTCCCGTTATGGTCGATGATTATCCAGTTAAAAGATGCAAAGTATTAAAACCCGGCACCTCCTTTCTGCAATGGCTGGTGTCAGCAACCACCAGTCATAGTTACATGAATTAATTTGGTTGTCCGTCAGTATGGTGATTTGGTGGACATCCACAGGATTCGCGGCGGACAAAGTTTACCGGAACGACGGCAATCTGATCGCGTTCTTCCTTTGCTTCGCCCCTGAGCTGCTTTAAAAGATATTCGCCGGCGAGTTGTCCGATTTTGAGGACCGGGACATTGACTGTGGTAAGAGACGGACTGATAAACCTGGCGGTCGAGATATCATCGAATCCAACAATTGCGACATCATTTGGAATATCCAGCGACAAACGTTTAGCCGCCTCTATAGCCCCGATGGCCATGGCATCATTTGCTGCAAAAATAGCGGTGGGCCGGTTCTCCTGTTCCATTAGTGCTCTGGCAGCCTCAAAACCGGAATTTTCGATAAATTTTCCCCGTGTTTCCAAATCCTTATCCGGGGCAATGCCGGCCTCCGCCAATGCGTTCAGATAACCGCGGTACCGCTCTTCGGAATCGTAATTATTGCGTGAACCGTGAATAAACCCGATTTTGGTGTGGCCGTGTTCAACCAGGTGGATAGTTGCCTCATATGCCCCCTGGTAATTATCGATGACCAGGGTAACGGATTCCGGCGTATTGATTTCCGTATTCAGCAACACTGCCGGTAGATCCCTGATGTGAGAATTTATCACCTCAGCATTGTGGATAGACGGCATCATCAGGATGACCCCGTCGACCTGCCGCCCGTTCACCAGGGAAAAAAAGGTTTTGGCCTCATCCTCGGCATCATGCGAACTGGACACGACGACCTGGTACGCATGCTTTTGGAGATACCGGTTAATCCCGCGAATGATTTCGGCGAAATAATAGCTGCTCGCATCCGGGAAAATGACTCCGATTGTCTTGGTCACCTTTTTCTGCAAACCTTGGGCAATGGCGCTTGGTGTATAATTCAGTTCTTCGATTGCCTTGGTGACATTCTCCCTGGTCTGTGCCCGGACATTGGTATTTCCGTTGATGACCCGGGAGACCGTGGCAATGGATACACCGGCCTTTTTCGCCACATCTTTGATCGTTGTCATTTTGCCATCCGTAAGGAGAAAGAAAGAAATGTAAACGTTTTCATTACAAGTGTACCGAACGGAAAAAATATTGTCAAGACTTTTTTGTAAACGTTTACATTGTGTTTTATTTCCAACCCTGATAGATTTGTGAGTGCTGAGTTTTGCTCACTTTTATAGAAGAAACGGAACGCTGTCTGGATATGAATTACACGAAAATTGATCTGAACGGTACCTGGAAATTACATCCCGGTAAGCGGTATCCGTCTGGCTGGAATCATCAAATCGAGGTGCCGTCGCTGGTTGATACCGCTGCTCCACAACTCCGGTGGAAGGACTACGATTATTTCTGGTACCGCACAGATTTTATCCTCCCTGAGATCGATGAGCAAAACCACCTCATCCTTCAACTGGAACAGGTGAAATACGGAACAGAGGTCTACGTAAACGGCCAATTCTGCGGCGAAGATATCCCATGTTACACGAGCCAGGAATTCGATATCACCGGATATGTCGACACCAATACCCGAAATACTATTGATATTCGCGTGGGACAAAAACAGACCCTTCCCTGGTACAGCGCCGTCGGGAACGATTACGAGAAGGCTTCCTTTATCCCCGGTATCTGGGGCGATGTATCCCTTCATATCCATCGATCTGGCAGATTGCGCTGGGTGCAAACGCTCCCGGATCTCGACGGTTCTCAGGTCCGGCTGAACATCGAAATGGAAAATTTTACCTCACAGCAGCAGGACTACCGTATTGAATATCGTATCCGGGAAAAATCGTCCGGTGAACTGGTGGGTGCAGACAAAATATCAACCACTGGTGCCGATGGGGTTCAGATCACCAAAAACGACTGTGCCCTACCATACTTTACACCCTGGTCGCCGGGAAATCCGTTTTTATATCAGTTAGAAATTGAATTATATGACATGAGCGGACTCTCGGACTCGCAGGTTATCAGTTTCGGCATGCGGGAATTCGAGATCCGCGACGGGCATTTTTACCTGAACGGGGAACGGCATGTCTTGCTGGGAAGCAATATCGCCTTTCACCGGATGTTATCCGATCCCTCCAGAAGAAGGCAACCCTGGGAAAAAAAATGGATTAAACGAACCCTCGTTGATATACCAAAGCAGCACAATATTCAATGTTTCCGTATGCACCTCGGGCATGCCTATAACCGGTGGTACGATATCGCCGATGAACACGGTATGCTCATCCAGGACGAGTGGATGTTTTGGACCTCCACCGGTAGTGAAAAGCAGATCGCCAGGGAATTTACTGCCTGGATCCGGGAGAACTGCAACCACCCGAGCATCGTCATCTGGGATCCGTTAAATGAGTCCCAAGATGGTCGTATAACCGAAAACATTGTCCCGAAACTGAAGGAAATAGATCCGAGCCGTCCCTGGGAAAAAGCAGACTTCCGGGAAGATCATCCGTACATCTATTCCCTGGGAGAAGTATTGAATGATCGTGAATTCGGGTATACCCGCTCATTCCGCGAACTAGCAACCAGCGAAACACCCAGCATGGTGAACGAATTCGGGTGGTGGTGGCTGGACTGGAATGACGATCCCACCGAATTGACCAAAGATGTGGTGACCAGATGGTTAGGCACCGACTATACCAAAGAAGAACTGGTGAAACACCAATCCTTTTTGCTCACGGAATTGATTGAACTGTTCCGGCGACTCGATCTGGATGCGATTATGCCGTTCGTTTACCTCAGCGACGGCACCGGCGCCACCGGAATCTGGTTCTCCGGGACCCTGGATGCCATGGTTCCAAAGCCCGTGTTACAGGCGCTGAAAAACAGCCTTTCCCCGATAGGAGTCAGCATTGAACTCTGGGATCGACATTTTGTAGCAGATCAAAAGGTTACCGTTTCCGTGTACCTTTTTAATGACATGTCTCACCCCGTCTCAATTTCTCTTCAGCTATCGCTCTCCGGTGAAGAAACTCAGATCCTAGAGAAAGGCACCCAGCAGATCTCCGCAGCCGAGCACAGAATTATAGAATTTAAGTTTCGGCTTCCATCAGTCCCCGGCGATTATCTGTTAGTTGCTGAACTGTTTTACGATAAGACAGAGCACATTGCCACAAGTAAAAAGCCGGTTCAGGTGTTTGAACTGCTTCCGTCCTCCATTTCTCTTAATCATGCTCTCACCGTTGCGGATCCCGCAGTAGAGATTACGGATTATCTTCACAAGCACAATGTCGGGTTTCAGAAATTGGCAAACCAAAGTTCACTGTCCGGAACAGTGCTTATAAATCACCTCGCGCAAATATCGGATTACGACAGGTATCTACAAAAACTCACCGACTTCGTTCGAATCGGCGGCGTGCTCATTCTCCAGGAGCCGGAATACGGTGTCACGGGCTCAAAGACCATCCAGGTACTTGAAGAACTCTCTTTGTTCACTCAGTATCGTCGGGATCCGGACCGCGGTGGCTATGACTCGTACGTGTTCCCGTCCGATCCAAATCATCCGCTTTGGGAGGGTATCTCAGAAGAACATTTGCAGTTGTTTAACGGATCTGTCGGCGGCGAAATAGTCAGTCAGCACCAGGTGCGGCCGAACCAACCTTTTAGGACCCTGGCAGCCTGTAACCTGCACCTTCGCGAGCCTGCAGTGATGGAGATCCCGTACGGCGAGGGTGTGGTGATAATTTCCCGAATCCAGGTACGGGGACGCCTGGAAGACAACCAGTCCCAAACGGAATTGTTTGCCCGGAGGTACGACTCGGTAGCGGAACGGTATTTCCGGAACCTGTTTTCCTGGGATCCCGGGAAAAACCATAAGGAAGGATCAATACTCGTATCCGAATCTACGCCCTATATCACCAAAGCGACAGCGACGGATGATTTAGTTTACGATATCGTAGGACTCCGGTTATACGCAAGATGGGGAGAAACCGTCTCCCCCGGAGAGGAGTGCACTGTGACCATAGTATTTGATGGGTTAGCGGAAATCCACGCGCTCCATATTAACTGGAAAGAACAGTTCAACAAATCTGTAACTGTCTTTTCATCGGATGACGGAACCCATTGGGAATTCATCAGAAAAATCGAAGAAATCAGCGAGACTGAATTTACTTTCGATTTACAACACATGCGTACTCATATGATTAAAATTCAATACCAAAACACCGACACAAAACCGGGGCACACCATCTGGACTTTGGATATCAACTCTCACGAAATTTTTTCTATCATGTGAAAACTCGCAGGAACTCAGTATAGCTCTCATCCAAAGCTGAAAAAGGTCTCTATTCTTTCTCGGACGACCAAAACTCCACTGTTCCATTTCGCATAGCTCGATTACCTAAATGGACCGCAATGGCTGCATCACGCCCGGTAAACACATTGGCATTCGGCAGGGTATTCTCTTTGATACTTTTCGCGAAGTGCTTAAAGGCCAATCCAGTGGTTTCATGGTCATCTTTCGGTCGGTCCGGAACCTGAATTGGTTCACCCTTTCCACTGCTCCACGCTTTTTGGGTCGCACTGGATACAGCATCCACATCTGTTGTATCCGATTCGGTCTCATGGGTTTTTCTGGCCAGTTCCGGATAATACATGGCCTCCTGTCCTTCTTCACTGCGGATTTCTATCGTCCCGTGTGTGCCCATGAACTGGAGTTCGACTCCGTAATGGGCATTGGTTGTGATGGAGGTAAAAATGGCCTTCTTCCCACCGGGATACTCATAGACGGTGTTCACATTATCGTATGTCTCCCGACCGTCTTTCCAGTAATCGATGCCACCAAACCCGGTCACTTTTTGTGGATGTTCTCCCAGCATCCAGTTAGTAATATCAATATGATGCGAGCAGAGTTCAGCCATCAGTCCGCCTGAGAACTCCCGGTACATGCGCCAGTTAATCAGCTTCTCCAGGCTCGGATCCGATACTTCCCGACGCCAGTCGCCATTCCTGTGGTAATTGCAACGGACATGGGTCAGCGTTCCACAGACGCCTTCATTGATCATAATCTTAACCTTTTGCAGGAGAGGGTTACTCCGCAATTGATATCCGACCATAAAAATTTTTTTCGAGTCTTCCACCTTCGTTTTCAACTTGTTGGCCTGGGGGATATCGTATGTCATCGTTTTTTCACCAAAAACGTGCAGCCCGGCATCCAGTGCATCGATGGCCATCTTGTAATGCAGGTGTAACGGTGTTGCTATAATGACGGCATCGAGGTCTTCGTTCTCCAGTAGTTTGCGATAATCCTCGTATCCTTTCGCATTCGAGTCCGCCTGCTCCAGTCCGTTTTTGAGATGCGACGGCAGAATATCACAGCACGCGATAAGCCGGACTTCCGGCACGCTTTGCAGTATGTACGCTTCCCATACCCCCCGGTCGCCGGTACCTATCATCCCAACGTTGATAATTTCACTCGGCGACTGTGATTTAAGTATAGCCGGAGCTCCTGCTAATCCCAGAGATACCCCAGCCGCTACTTTTGCCGACTGACCGATAAACCTGCGCCTGGATATGTTTTCATTTTCCATAATGTCCTCACCCAATTTTTTTATTCATAGACCATCCGAATCTCGAGCGGATTCCTTAACCGTTTCGTATAATACTCAACCGTCCGGAATCGTTCGCTTTCACCTATAGAAAATACAATATACGCATTTTTCTCACGGTACCGACTGCCCTCCGGCACATATAACCAGTCTTCATAGATTAATCGGCGATTCCAGTACTTTCCACCGCCGGCGCCATCGCTGATATGGGTATGCGGATTTTCAACTGGAGATGCCGAGCCGTAAGTATTTGTGTTATCAAATATCATCCGGATACTGCCGAAGGCATATCCTTTTTCTCTGTGATAAAAACAGAGCCAGGGATCATCGTTTGCAATTGGTTCTTCGGCCAGTGCCTTATATCGGCCGGAAAACGGCAGATCAACAATGTTGCCGTTTTTCCGCTGAAAGGCCACATGGGTAAACAGGCTATCCATGGTCATCTCATCGTTGCGCAGCAGATTCATCCAAATTCCCTTCTGAAATATCATATCAGAGTAGAAAGTGAAGTAAGGGAGATTCCCAAAAAACCTGTACTGCGCCGTCACCTGGATTTCAGGATGCTCGGGGCCGGTATCCCGGCGAACCGTCTGAATGAGGTATGGGCCTTCCTGAATGCTCTGCTGTCCCGGATTATCCCAGGTGGCGATGGTTTTATAGTAATCAACACCCCGCTTCCCAAACGTCGGCGCCCAGTGCATCCTGTTTTCTCCACGCTTCAGCAGCGTATCATATTTTTTCAGATACAGTTCCCGCAACTGTCCAGAGGCATGATCTTTGACTTCGTTTTCGTTGCTTCTGGTCAAATCGGCCCTGTAATACCGGTTTTCTATCTCTAGTTCTGTCCCCTCTCCTTTCACACTGAGGTCTGATTCGACCTCGCCTTTTTTCCCTGACAATAATGTCAGGTCGAATTTCCGTGTCGCAAGCGAAGCTATTTGCATCGGGAAAGCCACTTCGTATTGGAGCACTGAATCTACAGGAGTTCCCTGCAGTGGACTTTCCAGCACCTGGCAGGGAATGGAATCTCCGGTGGTCCGGTCAACTGCAATTAAGGCATGAGAATCATCCCATTGTGTATTTTTGATCTGCAGCGGAAAAGTGATGACCTCATACTCTCTGTCCAAACCAACTGGTTCTGAAACAGTGACCGTTGCGATTACTTTTGGTTGTCCATGCAGTGAACCGCTTAATACCGGCAGTAGTAGTCCGATGAAGAACGATGATAAAAAGATTCGTGCTTTACCGGTTCCGATAATCATTGCTATACATTCTGTCGAAGGGTTAAGGAGCCATCGTCGTTTGTCTGCTGTGCACAGGCCCAGTTCACCGGATGCTTCACACCCTTCACTTCCAGTTCGGCCTTCAGTTTTAACCCCTTCCAGTCAGTGCCCTTCGGCAGAATGATCTGCGCCTGGCGTACGCCGGTCGGTTTCGGGTACCCGGGATCGAGGCAGCCTGTTTCGTGTACTGATCCATCATCACTGTAGACAGTCAATCGCAATACACCCGGCACAGCTGCGACACCGTCGTTGACCATGCCAAGGACAAGTCCCGGATGTCCATCTTTTTCGAAAGCCCAGATCCATGATGGACGCACGCGATATCCGATCTTTCTGGCAATGTTGTCGATCGGTTCGGGGTACTTTCGGTAGTAACTCAGAATATTCTCCGCGGCAATGTTATGCCAGTTCCAGACGGACCAGTAATTCGGTCCCAGGTCCAGCACATGCGCGATAATATTTTCGTTATAGGTGATGCCCTCATCTTTGCGCAGGTCTTCCGGTTTGCCGGTAGTGATACCGATTTCGCTGACCGCACCTACCCATGGCGGACGATTGCTGAGCGACTCGATCTGCATATTTTCGATGAAGATCGTATCAGTACGGAGCCAGTTGTTCGACCGCACGCTCCGATCCACCAGTTCCGAGTTGCCGACCCTACTATAATCCGGCTGCGTATTCGTGACGAGCGGTGTCTTCGTCCAGTGTTCTAACTGAGTTTCAAACATTCGTAAAAAGGTCTGTTCGGCAATCACATCGCTGGGAAAGGGGTGCCCGTCGAACGGCCAGGTATGCCCCTCACCCCAGAATCCGTACATAAACGTATCCATGTATTCCACCAGCGGATGGCCGTTATATTTATCGGCTAACAGGGCGTTGAGTTCGGTAAACGCTGCCTGATATTCGGGATGGTCGTACCGCGGCATCTTGTGCTCTTTCCGATACCGTACTATATCGCGATCGCCCTTCCATTCGCCCTTCAATTTTACATACGGGACATTTTCCTGTACAAAATCCGGGGAACCGAATTGGGGGATATCCGGGTTTTCCAACATGATGCGAAACGCCACCCGTTTGTCATACTGTTTCGCCAGATCGAATGTGATATTCCAGTACTCGGGGAAGTCCAGTCGCCCGGGTTTCTGCTGCACCTGCCGCCAGTCCGGACGCATATAGATTTTTTGCACGAATGGCAGACTTACCAGGTCTTCCAGCGATTTCTCCAGCGGCTCACCTTCTATTTGCGGAGGACCGATATCTCCTGAGACGTACACAACCAGACCCATCCCGTAATTCGGGACTATCTCTTTGGATGGCGTGGTCGCCATGACCACATAACTTCCGGGCACCACTTGCTCCGGAGGATAGGTTGGAAACGGGCCCTGGTTCAGGCGGTCTTTGACGGTCGGACCGTCGCCGAAATCGTACTTTTCCCAGTTGTGGGCCGGGACAAAGGCGCTGGCTGTGTTCATTCCTACACCGGCAAGGAGTGCCGCTGTCCCACCCTTTTTGAGAAAGTCTCTCCTGTCCATTTCGTCCCCCTTTATGTATTAAAATGGTAATTAACTTATATCGAATAACCGGAAGCCGCTCTTCGACAAGCTCAGAGTGACTTCCGGTTATTTAATACTTCACAAGTTCCATAGCGATTAGAAGTATATTCGTTCCAGACAAAAGCCCCTCTCCTTCATTGAGTAGAGGGGTTTGGGGTGAGGTGTATCTAAAATTTCAAAAAATTTAAATCTTACTCCCACGCCTCTGAAAAATATTTCATGGCATTCTGGTAGTAGATTTTATCCACAACATCCGGTGGCAGGCGTAGGCCCTTGAAGGCGTTGTCCAGTTCCGGCACTTCAAGCGAATCTGATGTGGCGAGGTACTTCCAGTCGATGGTCCAGCGATGGTGTGCCTGCGATTTGAATTCTTCGGCATCCGCGTCGGGTGCCTGGGTTAAATCCGTGGCGTAGAGGACGCGATCCTGGTAATTGATAAAGAAATCGCGCACCTTCTCATACTCCCGGATGGACTGATACTGTACCTGCCCCATACGTGCTGCCATATCGACCGTCGCATTCGGAAACCGGTCCAGGAACTGTGCAATTCTGTCCACGCTCCACTCGAGGCTCGCCAGATGCGCACCCATGAATTTCAGATCCGGATTTCTTTCCAGCATATTATTCCTAGCTTCCATTTGCTCTTCATAGGATGGCATTTCCGGATGCTTGTACATGTGATACTGTGGATGGGCTTTGAAATATTCGCGATCGTTGTTGACCGTCATAGAATCGAGCGGCAGCCAGCAGTTCTTCGGTTCCGCCTGATGGCCGATCATCCAGATATCGTGCTCCGCCAGGTATCCGAACACGGGATTAAAGCCGGAATCGTCGATCATCACTAGTTCGCCGTTAGCATCCCGGTAGCTCATACCAATATTCTTCCAGGTTTTCACACCGATAGCGCCGAGTTCCTGTCCCTTTTTAATACGCTCGATCGTTTTCTCGGCCCAGCCGGGATTGTCCCAGCCATCCATGGGAAAGGTGGAAAAGAAATCGACCGTTGCAGGATATTCCTTATGCAGCTCTACGGCGATTTCCTGCTGCCCATCGATGGGCGGAAAATCGGGATAGTCCACATTGACGGTCAGCAGTTTAAAATTATCGGTCTGTGCCTGTTCTAACAACATCGGGTCCGCGCTGTTAATGTGTACATGCACATCCGCTTTCTTCACCGTTCCGAAATCTTCCATGGAATAGTATTGCGGCCCTTGACCGCAACTGAAAAGCAACAGGATCCCGACAACAAAGGTCGTGCTCAGAATTCGCTTCAATGCATTCATCGTTCGTCCTTCGTTCATTTTATTACTTCAGTGTTTAAAAAAGTCTCCCACATCTATTTTAGATAAACAGCACGGGTTGTTTCCGCGTGTTGTCCGTTCGTGAGCCGGATAAAATAAATACCGCTGCTCAGCTCCTGTGGCGTCCAGTTGATGATGTGTTTGCCGGTATCGTAATACTTGGTGCGTAATTGGTCGACTTCCCGTCCCGCAATATCGTAGATTTTGATGCCAATCGGCACCGGGTTTGAAAGTGTGAATTCAAATTGTGTTGTCCCGTTAAAGGGGTTCGGATAATTCCCGCTTAAAGTAAACTGCTGTGCAACGGGTTGCGGCGGTTCGGGGACAGTGCTGGTGATGCTATCCGTCGATTCGAAGTACGTATCCCCGGAATACACATCACCAGACGCCTGCTGATCAAGTGTAATGGTATGGCCCAAATTGTTGTACCCGGTGGAATCTTCCCAGACACCTTCATTGGCCAGCCGAATCTTGTATTCCACTCGCTTTCGCAGACGCGGTACGGGATCAGACAGATTCAGAAATGCCGCATATTCACCTTCGGGCATCTCCGGGATCATCCCGCCGCTAACCGATACATGCGTGGTGTCGCCTGAAAACCACAACCGCGGATCGGCATCCCCGGAAAGATAGAATTCGTTCCCGGTTGATTGATGGCGTAAAATTACTTCAACATTTCTGGGATTAAAGGGACTGGCAAATCCGCGATTCCAGACCGCAAAGCCCAGAGTGAATTCACCGTCTGAACGGACGCTGTCAACGATTGTCGCGTTGAGCAACTGAAATCGGTACCCCAGACGGCGCTTGATTTCGGGCATACATCCGTTTTCCTCCCAGCCGTCTAGCACCGTGCCGTGATAGTCCCGGTTCAGCACTGACCAGTGCATATATTCGAGATCATCCAGGGCGTTATCGCAGCCGGAATAGTCGCTGGGATTACACGTTTCTCCGCCCTGTGGAACAAACCGGTTATCCTGGTGCAGATAATTTTTGTCTTCCTGGATGTTCTGGTAGGTGCCATAATCAGTGGCGCTTGCCAGGAAACAATCGTTGTGCGCACCGGTGCGGGCCCGGTTCGATCCGGTATAGGCATCATCCAATGCCAGTGGCTCATCGTTGGAATAAATGTTTTTCTTATAATTCGGCGTCCGGACCACCACCATCCGTTCTTCGGGCATCACATCTAGTTCTTTGAAGAGCACAGTCCGGCGATCCTGCGTATTATTCAGATTATGTGAGGAATAATACCATTCTCCCCAGGCACCGATAAATCCGGCTTCCATGTACAGAATGACATCGTAATTGGCCTGAAAGAGGGGTTCCAGTTGATCCAAATGGAGTAAAATAGTGTCGAGCGCCGCATCGTCTCCGTTCTGGTTATCCGTATAGGAAAACCGCGGAACCAGTTTGAAGCCTTCCTGTCTGGCGACATCAAAATCCTGCTGAACCGTATTCAGAAAATCATCGGAAAGTGGCTCGGAGCGGAACTCCGGAATTTTGTAAATTCGTTGGACGACCGTGACATTATGGCTGCGCAGATTCTGGAGATATCCATCCGTGATGGCCCGCGAACGATAGGACGAAAAGCCCCGCTCCGGGTTTGCAAAGATAGAATCCGTTTCGGAGTACTCTATAGTGGTGGTAGTCTGTGCAGTCAGGAAGAGGGGAGAGGCTCCGAAACCGATTCCAATAATCCATATAAGAATAAGAACCTTTTTTAGGGTTGGAAATGTGTAAGTGGATAACAACAAATTTTTCGATAGTCGCGCTGAGATCGTTTGGGACATAGTAAAGTTACATCCTAAGTGTTTTTATTTAATTTATAGCATTGGCATCTCGCAACGCGATGCTTTTGGGGCTTTTCATTGAAATAGGGACGATTATTGATTGTTAGTGACACGGTTATGGAATCCGTGTATAATAAAGAAGTTCATCTAATGCAACATGCGTTGTGATAGTAGCAGGACCTTCTACCACATCACCCTCAGCATTTTTCCATGTTCCGGGAGGAATTATAATTTCCTGGGAGTCTTGGTCCGGCTGCAAAACCGGAGCGACTAGTATCGAATCACCCAGCAAAAATTGATCGGAAATGTCGGCATATCCCTGCCCCGGGAATTCGTATTCCAGATGCCGAACGATAGGTTCTCCCATCTCTGCAGCATGTTGGGCTAATTCCATGATCTTCTCGGTAAAATGCGCCCGCAAATCAACGGCTTTTTTTACCGCATTTAAATGTTCCGAATCAAGAACACGCCACGGAGCCACTGAAAACTGCATCATCGGCATTAATGCATGAGTTTGTGCTGATCGGACGATGAGTTCCTGATCCACCGTTTCGATATTTTTAAACGATCCCATTAATCCGCCGCCGATCATATCGGGACAGGTAAAAGCATACCCGGAGAGTCCCTGGGTGAGAATGTGCGGGATCAGCATGTTCAGATCATCCCAGGAATGTCCTTTATCACGCAGACGCTGGGCCAGCGGCTGCCCGCCCATTTTCCAGGTGGCGCGGTATTCATTCAGTGGAAAGTGTAGGCCGATTTCAGCAAATAACCGGGAGTGTTCATTCGGAGAAATATTTTCGTGAGCTATCGCATCTACATAGTATTCCGGATCACCGGCATCCAGTTTGAATCCATCAATGCCATAGGTATCTTCCAAATATTGGAGGCGTCCAAGAAACCAATCTTTTGCCTTCGGTTGAGTCAAATCGAGCAGTGCGCTCTGCCCGTTCCACCAGCGAACAATTTTCGGGAATCCCTTTTTGTCTTTGAGTAAAAGACCTCGGTCCCGCAGGTCGCGATAGATTTCGGTATCAGAGCTGATGAACGGACAGACCCACAGCATGACCTTGAATCCCATTTCATGCAGTTCCTGCACCATGGCTTTCGGATCCTCGAATCGTTCGCTGCGAAACTCCCAATCGCCGTATCCGCGTTGCCAGTTATCATCAATCATAATCACGCCAGGCGGAAATCCGTTGGCGATGATATCACGGGCGTATGTGAGAATGTCCTCTTGATTTTGATCGTATGTTAACTCGATCCAGGTGTTGTATTGTGGCTGAAGAAATAGGGACTCATGCGGCATTTTACCGGCGGGAGGAAAAAACTGACGGCTCACCCCTAAATAGGCTTCCCGGAGTGAGCTTCCGTATTTTTGTACTATGAACTCCCCGGAAGATTTTCGCAGGAATATCCGGTGTTCTTTTACTTCAATATGGAAAGGTTCATCTGACCAAATCGATCGCCCTCGACTTGACACCAGCACCGGCTGGGCCTGATTTCCATAGATGTACCCCACCAGGTTGGCTTCATACCCATCCGAAAGAGGCATGTGATGGCCATGGTTTACCACTCCAATCCACCACTGCTCTCCTTCCATTATCGTCACTTCAATTTTACTCTCCTTCCAGTCTTTCATCGGATTGTCGGATTGAGCACTCCCCATACTTCCCAGCAAGAGTAAAACCGCAAAGGAGAAAACAAAATAATTGTTCGGCATTTTTACCAGTGACAATCTTTTCAAAATAGTCCTAATGAATAACAACAAATTTCCCTGTCGTCTCTCCGATATCGCTTGAAACATGATAAAAATACACCCCTGGCGCTATGAGCTGATTGTCATAATTCATGGCATCCCAAACGGCAACGCTCTCCGCTAAGCCGGACGTACTGTTATGACGCAATGTTTGAATGTGTTCTCCGGCAACGTTGTAAATCCGGACCGTCGCCTGGGCCGGCAGATTCGTAAACTGGATTACCTTGGTCCGGCCGGTCTCCCACGAATTGGCAACCACATATGGATTCGGGACCACCTTTACATCTTTGAGCGATTGTTCGGTCACCGGAACTGCCGGTACAGTCTTAACCGTGTTGTTCTCTTCGGCCGGCTGTTTTGCCGCCGTATTTTCCAGCGGTCCGATGATCTTATTGCCGGAATCGTATGCCGCAACATAATAGATATATTCAAACCCGTTGAGGACATCTCGATCTGTGTAGATGTTTACCGTATCACCCGGCTCGAAATATTGGAAGGTGTCTGTTGCTGCTGTAATAACTTCCTGCCGCGGCAGTCCGGTGTCATCACCGAGATCATACCAGGCATATTCGGGCAGCGTCGTATAATTCCCAGAGTGGTCGTTGGCAAGGTCGAACTGTTCCAGCGGAACATAATGGACGCCACCGGAGAAATCCGTGAAACTTTCCTGTCCCCAGGTATTGCCGCCATCGATGGATTTATAGATTTTATATCCCTCGAAGCCTTTATCGTGTTCCGAATTATTCGACCAGACCAACCGCACCGAGCGATCTTTAGGCTGGGCTTCCAGCACCGGCGCTGGCGGCGCTTCCACCGTTTCCCAGTTGGATTCGTATAAGTTTTTCGCCCGCTTCGCGTTGTTCTTTAAATCGTCTTCGTTCTTTCCAAAGGCCACTGCAAAGATGAGCGTATCGGTTTGTCCTGGATTCAGTGTAAACGGATGCGAGCCGATAGTTTGAACGCCATCTGCGCCCGAACCCACATAATATCCGATGCCTCCGTCATCCGCGTCCGGCACTCCGTTATCATCGAAGTCGTCGTCAATACCATCATCGTTGCTGTCGTGCGGATCGTTAAAATTGGCCAGGTTATACTGATAATACCAGTCCTTCCTGGCTCCATTGCCTCTGGCGGTAGTTGCATACTGCCAGAAATGGAAGGCATCGTACGTGTCTACCGTCGGATCGGACCCGGGCATCTCCAGTATAACGGCCCCACCCCAGGGGATATCTTCCGCGCCGAGCGTATTTCCGAAGGGCGACACCTCGAAGCTGTTATCATCCCAGCCGTAGGCGAGCTGCAAATCCGGATCGTAGTAATGTCGGTCAGCATCGTATTGATTCCGGGTCACGAACGAGGGTAAAAAGCCTAAATCAAGGTGAACGCCCATCCGCATATCCACGATAGGAGCTGTTCCGATATTTCGCACTTCATACACGAACACGATAAAATTCTCATACAGCGATCCGCTCCACGCAAGCCCCCGCTGCACTACCTGGGTATTCAACCAACGCGGAGAGATGTCTCCGCCGGGATTGGCATACGAATCGGTACCCTGCCATGCGTACATCACTGAGAAATTCTCCTGATCGGCGAGCATGGTTCCCTTTGGACCGGCGCCGGGCCAGCCGTATCCGCCGGCCTGCCCGTTCACCCAGACCGTGTCCTGTGAATTCGGATAAAACTGTGGCCAGTCCGTCCAGGACGAGGAATCTGAACTCAGCGGTGCGCCACCAGTGCCGACGAATTCCGCGTAGGGCGCAAAGTGTTCCTCATCCCAAAATGCGGCAGAGCCCTCATCCATGGAGGCGTCGAGATAATCACGATCTTCTTCGTTCCCGCCACCCACGGCACCGGAGTCCTGATCGGCTGGTGCGCCAATGACAACAGCAACTGACGTCCCCCAGCTCAACCCGCTTCCGTTGGGGAATTCAAATGCTGGCGGCCGAGCCAATGGCATATTTTGCTGATTTCCGTCGCAGAGTAATCCGGTGTTATTGAACTGTGTCCTGATATTGTTAACGTCAAAGATATTCCAACGCTGATTGTTCATAGGATTGTCGGATTGGGCCAATCCAACGGTACTTACGATAAAGGTCGAATATAAAAGCAAGTAAAGATAGTATTTGGTCGGTGTTTCCATAAGCGACAACCTTTTACTAAAAAAGATGGACTCGTACAGGTAAAGTTTTTATAACCCGATAACCAGTGAGAACTGCTGCACAGGATTCATCCGACCGAAATCAGTCCAGGCATAATCAGCCCGCAGATCTCCGACTCCGGCCATTCCAATTTTGACACCGGCACCGAAACTGTAGCCTGCCTCATCATACCCGAAACGCATCCCGCTCCGCAGGAACAGATAATCGCTGATACCAAGTTCCAGGCCCAGGTTTTCCCGGGCTTCATGGTCACGACTGTCCAGGACATCAAAAGCCGCCGTCAACTGCGAATTGCCAAACGTAATGAGATCCGTGGATACCCCGAACCGAAAATACAATGGTAACTCCCACTTCTGCGTTTCCAGCACCGCAGGAACTTCCTTATTGCTGGGGCTATCAGCCACGGGATAGACAACACGCAAGTCCCGACCGTCAAACTGCATTTTACTTCCGAAGTTCGAAAGCGAAATACCAATGCGTAACTGATTATAAAAATCTGTGATAAAAAGTGAACCAATATCGAAGGCAAACGCGTCGGCCTGGACATTGGCCAATTCTTCTCTGAGATATTTCAGTTTCACACCAAACGAAAATCGGTCGGTCATATTTCTAGCATAACTTACGCCGACCTGCATATCGCTCGCATTAAAAAATCGTCCGGTCCCGTCTTGCTCCTGCACCGTGGTTTCTTCGATATCGCCGGTGCCGAAATAATCGACATCCACACCGAAGGTTCCAACGGTCATCGGCAGTACGACGCCGACGTAATTTACTTGTGTATCCACCAACCAGTTGATCGATGTAAATGCCAGGCTCATGTTTTCCACCCGGCTGATTGTCCCCGGATTCCAAAACTGGCTGAAAGCATCCCGGCTTGCTGTCATATATGCCTCTCCCATGCCGGCAGCGCGGGCACCGATGCCTATTTTCAGAAAATTCGCCACGGATGTACCTGCGTAACTCACATTCTGAGCCTGTAAAGGCGATCCACTGACGCTAGCGAGTAAGACAATTGCCGTAATCAGGAATTTTATCGTTTTCAAGACAACAACCTCCAATTGTTCTTAATAAATAATCACAAATTTACCACGCGTCTCCCCGACATCCGACGTCAGATAATAGAAATATACGCCGGGCGCAACAAACTGGTCATCAAAGTTCTTCAGGTCCCATTGAAGAATGCTCGGCGTGAGTGAACTGCTCTGAGAGTGCTGGAGAGTTCGAACTCGTTCACCGGCGCTGTTAAAGATGTGCACTGTCCCGTTATTGGGCAGATGCGTAAACTGGATTTCCCTGTCCCGCCCGATTTCGAACGCATTGGCTGCGACATAAGGATTAGGCACCACCCGGACATTTGCCAATGCTTGTTTTGAAGTCGGTGCCTGCGGAATTACGCGGATTGCGTTATTGGCTTCCGAGAGCTGTTTCGCCTGCGTGTTTTCCAGCGGTCCAATAATCGAATTGCCGGAATCATAGGAAGCGACATAGTATTGATACTGTAGCCCATTGACCACATTGCGATCTGTAAACATGCGTACCGTATCTCCGGCCGAGAAATGGGGAAACGAGTCCGCTTCCGCTGCGGTCAGAACCGTTGTTTGTGGCAGACCGGAGTTATCCCCTAAATCGAACCAGGCATATTCCGGCAAGGTGTTGTAGTTGCCGCTCACGTCGTTCTCCAGGTCAAACTGAGCCAGCGGGATATAATGGACCGCACCGTCAAAATCTTTAAAGGTCTGCGAGCCCCAGGTGACGCCACCATCTGTCGACCGATAAATTTTGTATCCTTCAAACTGGGGATCTTTCTCGGAGCTTGTGCTCCATGCGAGTTTTACATTGCGGTTACCGGGTTTGGCGCTGACTATCGGCGCAGGCGGCGCAGTCACCACTTCCCAGTCGGACTCATAAAGATTCCGCGCATTCATCGCGTTTTTCTTTATCTCGTCTTCGTTCTTGCCAAAAACTGTTGCAAAGATGAGCGTATCACCTTCGCCCGGCGCCAAATCGAATGCTCCGGAACCGATAATCTGTAATCCGTCAGCCCCTGATCCAACATAGTATCCTGGCCCGCCATTTTGGGAATCCGGGACTCCATCGCCGTCAAAATCGTCATCGATACCATCGCCGTCGCTGTCGTGCGGATCATTCGAATTCGTCAGGTTGAATTTGTAATACATTTCCGGCGCCGCACCGCTTCCGCTGTTCGTTGTCTGGCCTTCCCAGAAATGCGAGGCGTCATAGATTTCCACCTGCTCCGATGCGCCCGGCATTTCAAGCATCACAGCACCACCCCAGGCAATTTCATCGGCGCTTAAACTTCCTCCAAAGGGTGAGGCCTCTGAACCGTTGTCATCCCAGCCATAGGCCAGTTGTAGTGCCGGATCATAATAATGCCGGTCGGCATCATATTGATTCCGGGTCAGAAATGCCGGCATAAATCCGAGGTCAAGGTGGACAGCCATGCGAGCATCATGGATCGGAGCCGTTCCCATATTTCTCACAACATAGACCCAGACGATAAAGTTTTCATACAGACTTCCGGACCAGGCCAATCCCCTGTTAATCAATTGCACATTGAGATACCTGGGTGGATCGCCGGTAGACTGGTTATAATGATCTGTTCCAACCCATCCGTACATTACACTAAATGATTCCTGTTCGGCAATGAGTTCGCCGTTGGGTCCATATCCCGGAAATCCATCCGTGCCGACCTGCAGTGCATCCCCGATATCCGGATAAGTTGACGGCCAACTCGACGGCCAGGCTTCTGGATCGTCGCTCATCAAAGCCCGATTACCTCCGACAAATTCCGAATACGGTGCAAAGTGCTCCTCATCCCAGAAATCTGCCGGGCCTTCATCCATAGTACCATCCCCAAAGGCCAAATTTTCCGGATTGCTTCCGGACCATGCACCATCGGGCTGATCAGCGGGTGCCCCGACCACAACACCAAGGCAAGTACCGTAACTCAAGCCACTTCCACTGGGATATTCAAAAGCAGGTGGGCGGGCAATATTGACGTTCTGGTTATTACCGTCAGCCAGCATCCCGGTGTTATTGAATTGGGTGCGAATATTGTTAATATCAAAGATATTCCACCGCTGGTAGTTCATGGGATTTTCACTTTGCGTCCATCCCAACACCGGTATTACAATGGTAACTACCGCTATTATCCAATTTTTTACAGCAGGTTTTATCATAATCGGTATCTGTATCATTGAATTTGAATTTAGTTCCAAATTGAGATTCCCACCTGTATTCTCCGTCCCGGTCCCCATGCCGTCGGATTACGTGTGTAATCGTCGGAAGTAGCCGGGTCAGCATCCACACCGGGCTTCCCGGAATCGGCATAGACCCAATACACATTACGACGGTTCGGTACATTGAGTATCTGGAGAAAGACGCGTTGATTCATATCGAAGAAGTCGAAATTCTTGTAGACCATCAAATCAAGATTCAGGATCGCAGGTGCGCGCTCCCCGTTGATATCAAACTGCGAGTACGTGTATGGTAATCCGCTCTGGACTCCCCCAAACAATGAGGTACCCCATTCATGAGGAAACCTGAGAGAGAGATTAAAATTGAGCACGTGCGGCTGGTCCCAATCCGCCGGAAACGTTCGGGCTACATCCTGCGCCTGTTCAAATACCACCGATGAACTTACCAGGGTCTTTGAGTAGGTGTAATTGATGAAGCCGGAAAAGTTATTGCTCATCCGCTTATCCAGTGACACCTCAAACCCTTTGACGGTCGCAAAGTTGATATTATCAAACACCGGGAACCGGCGATCATTCGCATCACTGACAACCTGGACGCCAATCAGATTAGATGTTTTCCGGTAGAAACCAGTCACATCCAGGGAGATGTTCTGCGAGACCTTCGCTTGAACACCGGCCTCGTAATTAACCGTGTGCTCCTCCTGAATATCTCCGCGGGCGATTGCTCCGGATACCTGAGTGACATCCACCCGCCATTGATCATACTCAGTGTTCAACCCCTGATACGCCTTATAAAAGGACGGATACTGGTAGTAATGGCCGTATCCAAAGCGAAAAGCGGCCGCATCCGTCACCGGATAGCTGATTCCAAACCGGGGGCTTACAAACGTTTTTGGATCGACCCATTTCAGTGAGTCCTGGGGATTGTTTATGGACTCAGTAAATTTTCGATTCGGGTCCACGTGATCGTACCGAAGTCCGGCATTGATTATGAGCCCCATTTCCTCGAATTCCATTTTATCGGTCAGGTAACCGGAATATTTCCTCGGTTCCAAATCGTATCTTTCGAGAGCCGTAAAGCCATCGGGATTACGGCGCGCATAGTACGTTTGCAACAGATCTCCGGTCGCGCCGAACATAATTTTATGCATCTTGGACACCTGCGAGGTAAAATCGAACTGAAATTCGTTGCGATAAAACCGGCTTTTGAAATAGACCCAGTCTTCGCCGGAATAGGAAAATTCACCGGTGCTATTCTGTGGCACTACTTCGTATTTTTCTGGACTATCATACACGTGTGAATCGAAATACCGGTTATACCGCGCAATAGAGACTTCAAAGAAGGTCCGTTCGGATAGGACCTGGTTATATTTTAAATAGCCTAATTCGCTGCTGAGTTCAGGTCGTGGTGTTCCATATGGATTATATTTGAAAAAGTGATTGTATACGCCTTTATGCGTTGTAGTCTTAAATCCACCGACTGATAATTTGACGTTATCGGTCGCCTTCCAGATCAATTTGCTGAAGCCGAACTGACTGTCCCGAAACTGCATCGGCACTTCGGTCGGGTTCCCGCTTTTATCCTGCCCTTCGGAGTTCCGGTAATTCGGATAAATGTAGCCATTGATGTATCCATCTGTGGAATATTCCCGAATCGACCCAATCAGGGTTAAATTCTTCCGAATCGGAACGGTCATCATCGCCTCGAAACTCATGGTGTTATGGCTTGTTTCTTCAACACCGAGCTGATCAGTGTATGACTTAATATAAAACTGTGTTTTATCGACCGTGTTATCCCGCGGAGAGATATTAAACACACCGGACATCGCCTCTCCGTATTTGGGAGAGAATGTTCCGGTCAGTGTTTCCATATATTCATAGGACAACTCGCCCATGGCATCCATATTAAAATCGCCCCAGATCCCGTCGCGAACATCGATACCATCGAAGAGATACAGGGTTTCATTTGATCGCCCACCACGGAAGTGTAATCCGTCGCTTGGGGTCGAGGCAAACTGTCCAAAGACCGGCCGGCTGTTGACCGGCGTGGTCTGAATATCCCGAGTGACGCCCGCCTGTTTTTCCAGCACTCTGGACATCTCATTGGCCGGCATATCCCTGAGTTCCAGGTTGCTCATCGACTGAGTTTTGAAGGTAAGATCCTTCTGGACCGGTGGTTTCCGATAACTCTCAATAACCACTTCTTCACCTTCCAGGGCGGACGATTTGAGGGTAAAGTCCACCTTGACCGTGAGATCCTTCAGCACCCGCACATCAGACTTGACCACCTTCTGATATCCGATCATTGACGCGCTGACATCGTAATTTCCCTGGGGAACATTCAGGATAAAGTAATCGCCGTCGGTATCCGCAGCCGCTCCGAGAGAAGTCCCCTCGATAATGATATTTGCTCCAGGAAGTGGTTCACCATCTGCGTCACTGACCGTCCCGGAAATTTTACCGGCGATCACCTGCCCGGCTAAGGCAAACATCAAGAGCACCAGGATTGTTTTTTCCACTAATCTGTTCATGGGTGATATAATTGTACCTAACATAAGTTTATTGTACTCCCGTTTTCCGATTCACAAGAGTAAATACCTCCATATTGGGTGTTGCAGGCATCTTTTTCACAATTTTCAGAGGCTTCGTTGTGATTCCGTAAATCACCTCGTCATCCGGCACACTCACAAATGCTAATTCATTTTGCGGTGTCAACGCAAAATCCTCGATCCCGTGTTCGGAGACATGCAGGCTGTCCGTGACCATTAACCCTGCAGCATCGATTTTGTAAATCCACCCGGAGGAATTCGCTACCAGGACGAAATCATCGCCGGCGAACGAACCGGCTGTCATGGCCTGATTTCGTTCTGTTGGTAGCTGTATGCGGGTTTCAAACTCATTGGAACTGAGGTCCCAAATGCCGACAAGATTTGTTCTCTCCTCAGAGGCGAACAGATACTGGCCGTCCGGTGATACGACTAATTCGTTGGTCCGGCGGTCGCTCAGTATTGTATCAATGGTCACTGAAGTGACTGGCGATAAATCAGACACGGAGAGTATCCGCACTTCTCCGGGATTGTTATTATCATCACTGCTGATGTAAAGCCGATCGTTTCCCACCGCAATATTGCGAACGCTGTAATCGGAATAGACGTAATGCAATGTGTCGTTGCCACCGCCAACGTTGGAAATTTTTGTAATGGCCTCTTCCGAGGTCAGCGCACAATACACTGCAGAGCCATCGGAGACAAGTTGCTCTGCTCCGACACCAACCTCTACCCTATCTGTAACGGATTTTTGAGTCACCGAGTAGAACGCAATGGTACTGGATGCTGTCCGTTCGCTTACCAACACGTATGCGTTATCTCCTTCACCAAAGCTTAGAATATCGGCAGGACTGGAAAAGCCTCCGGTGGAGTCTGTCTGAGTCTTGTACCCATCGTAGACGAGTACCGCATCATTCCTGTCTTCCAGAACGGCAAGCTGATAGGCTCCATTTTGCGAATAATCCCCTTCCGAAAAGAAATAAGTGCTTTTCGTCCAGGTTGAGTCGAGAGTAATTTGATTGCCCCGCAGATTATCGTTTCCGGCGTCGTCACGAATCAGATTGTTGAGTTTTACAGTATAGATCCGGCTCTCTTTCAATGGCTGGTCGGGTCGAAATACCACACGCTGGCGCGGAACCTCAGCTGTACTGTCATCAGTAATATTGACTGTCTCATCGAAATTTTCCGCAGAAAAACTTCCGGTCACTTCATGATCAAATGCGTACAGCGTGAATCCATTCTGAAATGTTTTCAAATTCATCGGCTCGTTGAAAATCATTGCCACATCCTGGTCCACCGGCACAGCAAAAGCACTGTCAACAGCATCATCGAAACGGATAAATTCGGGACGAGAAAATTCAGTAGGAGCCGGTGGCATCCGATCCGGCGCACACGATTGTATGCCCACCAATAATCCTAATAATATGCCAAAAATTCCAAATCGAACCAGAGCGATCGTTTTCATTTTTTTCACAAGCATAGGAATTAACCAGTATTCAATTGGTTACAATTAAAGCAGCCCTCCCCGAAGAAAGGGCTGCTTATTTTTTTTCCCAGTGTTTTTTAGCGGACTAACACCATTTTCTTCACCTGGACCGTATTACCGGAGACCAGTTTATAGAAATATACGCCACTCGAGACTGCGTTATCGTAGCTATCGGTGCTGTTCCAAACGACCGAATATTTATTCGGCTGCTGCACTGAATTCACCAGGGTCTTCACATGTTCGCCCAAGACGTTATACACTTCCAGGGTTACACGGGATTCACTCGGAACCGTGTAATTGATCGTCGTTGACGGGTTGAACGGATTCGGATAATTCTGATGTAAGGTGAACTCATCGGCCAGTGCGTTATCGAATTCGTCTTCTACATTGGTCACGCCACGAGTACCCGTGACCTGAACATTCGATGAGCCAGAATAGAAATTGTAGTTTAGCACATACGCCATTCCATCTTCAAGAGTCACGTCATTCGGGAAATATTCTTCGTTATCCCAAATTCCATCACCCACCACATACAGCATCGGACGCACGTCGGATCCAGCGGCGAGTTTTTCTCGCGGAACCGCAATTTCCATAGCATTGTCATCGCCGTTCACCATAGCCATCGCCGTGCCAACTGAGTCATAATCATCTGGCCAGATTGCTGCGCCATAGTATCCGGAATAATGTGTCACCGTTGCTTCGGAAGTACTGACATCCGGATTAGCGATCTCATTTAGGCCCACAATGTACTCGGGTGCGATATTCCAGAAACCGCCCCACGCAAGACCGGCCGTATCGGCGAAGTTGGTTTCAAAGTGCAGTTCGTACACCGCTTCACCTTCGTAATTATCCCAAGCACCGGAAAATGTGGCCGATTCATCGATTTCGAACATAAAGTAGGCGTAATTTGAATCACTGGTCATTTTTACACCCTGAACATCGAACTCAGGACCAGTCGGCATATCTCCCAGATCTTCAGCCACTTCACCCTGATCTACGTAATCGAAATCAGCCCAGTCAAGCAGATCACCGTCAATAGTAATATCGGAATTAATTCCAGTTCCATTGACCTGTACCACTGATGTTCCCGAATACGGGTTGTAGTTGACCAGATAGGAATCTTCAGCTCCGGCTGTCACATCATCAGGCCAGATATCTTCATTCGCCCAAATATTATCCCCGACTCCGTACAGCATTGGCCGCACATCCGCGTGAGCGTCGATGTATTCCCATGGAATCGCAACTTCGACTTCATTATCATCGCCATTCACTGCACCGGTCGCCACACCTACTGAATCCCAGCTATCCGGCCACACAGAGGCGGCATGGTTTCCAATGTAGTGAAGAATTGTACTCGACTCCCAGGGCCCGGAGGGATCGACAAAGGGATTCAATGAAATATTGTAATTACTCTTAATATTCCACCAGCCCCAATCCAATCCAGTGGTATCTTCGATAGCGGTGCTCAGATGTAATTCGTAAACGGGCGGGTTATCATAGTTATCGTACCCCTCGGTAAATGTAGCACTGGGATCGATGGTGACACGGACATAGAGATTCGTAGTGTCCGAAGTGATGTAGACATCCTGCCAGTCAAATTCCGGACCGGTCGCCATGTCTCCCAATTCTTCTGCAGCATTACCAACGTCTGCCTTGGGGATACCATCCCAGTCAAGCATATCTCCATCAATTGTGATTTGCCCCATAGCAACCGTACTCGCGAGCAATATCACAATAGAGACTAGTATCTCTCTTTTCATGATTCCTCCTTTTTCGTTTGTTAAACCCTAAGATCCATATACCCTGCTCTGTGGCATATGTTAAATTGAATGAAATGCAGAAAGGTTATTTTTTCTTTCGTTCCTAATATATATGGCTTTCATTTCGAAAGCAAGCTCTAATGAAGACCTTTTCGGGTCTCGAGGGTTTTTACCAATTATTTTTGGGCTGCACCCCTTAAAAACAATAGAAACGCAAACCTTTTGTTTTCTTTCTCTCCGGAATTTTTAATTCACCTCAGCTACCTGAAAACCGGATTGTTAATTTGTTTCCGGTCAGCTGTTCCGGGAATTTTATCCGGTACGCATTTCTTTCACTATCAGAGGTGAACTCTACCTTTGCCTTATCCAGGTAGATAGCATCGGGCTCTTTCTCGCTCTCAAACGCGAAAACGGGTTTCTCGCTCACATCAGATTCCAGGATAATGGTTATCCCGTATTCCTTTTCTGAACCTCCGCGAATAATGCAATTAGTAAAATTAACTGTGAAATTATGGAACTCCGGGCGCCAGAGTTGAACCACGGAACTGGATCGTACTATCCCGTGTATTTTTCCTTCATCACGGTATTGTGATGCTGTGTTCAACAGGATGCCGGTTTCCGGTGAATGGAAGATAAATTTTGCCAGACTTTCGGTTTGGATAGATGCTTTAAGGCGCTCAGACTCTTCTGAATTTTTTTTCATTCGTTTGGATACGTAGGTTAACCGGGGTATATCCGCCGGCTCCCTGCCCATTACTACTGCTATTGTATTTTCCCGAGGCTGTAAATCCGGAAGGATGATTAATTGGTCAGTATACCCAAAGTGGGGCTGTTCGTTTATCTGCACCGACTGGATAAATTGCCCCGTATTCTCAATCCGTAAACCCATCCCCCCAACCGCCGAGGCAATCGCTTCGCTATTTCTCATACGGGATATGTCAATTGTCATGGTAATGGTGTCCCCCGACGATCTCCATCCATAATCCCACTGTGCCATTGCCCGGAGCTTATTACCAAGTTCGTTCGGCGTCGGGGCATAAATATTATGTGCCGCGAATTTGGCTCTTATTGCGTTGTAAAATTCAATATTGCTTGTATTGATTATCCGATCCTTTTCCCCGTATTGTTGGGAGGTAATGGAGTAATCATGCCACATCTGATTAAACAGCACCCCCCGCCCGATATTTTCATACATATGGTCAAAAATGGCTTCTTCATACAGGGAGATCTGGTGCGTGGTATAACTCCAGTTTGGATCGTAAAACCACTGATAATCTGGCGAAGGATTATTTTCAATAACCACAAAATCGGGGTTATTCTTTGCGTACCAGGTCAGATTTCCATATCCCAGTGGCATATCCTGCTCAAAACCGTGTGTCATAAAAAATGAAAACCGGTCTGACACCTCGTCGTAATCACACATCCGGATGGTATTCCCCGGATTGATAAAGTAATCGATATCACCAATCGGATAATTTTCTTCTGCCATCGATGTTTCGATCCCCAGGATCGCCGAATCAAGTTCTGCTGCCCATCGTTCCGGTGTCATCTGCTGTTCGATGCGGTGATAATTGCTGTGTGTCCCGATTTCGCCTCCGAGATCCTCTATCATTTGACCCAGCGGAGCCAGCGAGTCCCAGGCCGATTCTTTCGCCCCACTCGCCACCCAGGCATACACGGAAACCACACCGGTCTCCCGGGCGACGTCGGCCAGGTAATGCATGGTTTGATGCTGCACCGGTGCATTATCACTGGCATCGGCATCCAATCGGATAATAGCGGTCAATGGTGCGTTCGATAGCTGAGGCGCCGGGAACGGTGTTTGGATATCTCCGTAGACTGCCCATTCCACACTCTTGATCATCGCGTTGATTATTTGGTTGGCATAAAATCCCTGGGGCGCTCGATTGCGGAAAAATGAGGCGGCACCAGCCCACGTGCTGAAATCGCTGACATACACGAACCGGTTGTTCTCTGTAGCATAGGTCGATAGAAAGGGATAGGTACTCGTATCATTCGTGGCAACAATCCATGTGTCGCCCCCGTCGCGCGGTTCCGAGATGTTCAGGCTTCCAGTTAGTGCTTGGGAAAGCAGTTCATCCGGACCGAATTGCTTTGTGATATACGAAGGCTCACCTGTTGCCTTTAACCGATACTTTTTGTCGCCGTATGCACCAGTATATCGCAATCCAAGGCTTGCGTACAAGGGCTTTCGGTCGAGTTCGTTTTCATCTGCATCGAAGAAAGCCAGGGGGCCATCGATAATAACATTGCCGCCCTGCGCTACATAGTTTTGCACTTTCTCCTGCAACGGGTTCTGCTGAGCCTGCTTAATAAAGGTACACTGTGCGAAAATGAGCAAGGAATACTCGGCGAGATCATCCGCGGCAACGATATCTTCAATGAATAATGTTTTATACGGAAATCCGGCCAGATTGACGACACCGGCCCAGCCGTGGGCAGCCATTTGAGTCACACCCCAGCGATGGTCAAAATTGGTCTTGCTAATGACGATACCGACCCGTGGCTTCTCGAAAGAGATGGCTTGTCCAGCTCCGGTGCCGACGAAAATGAGCGCAAGAATCAGAATAAATCCGAATTTTTTCATAGATGATTTTACCTTTGTTTTTTCGGGATTTGTTACAGAGATACGCCGAACTCAGATAGCGGAAATAAAGGTACGGGTTCTCCCCGTTGTGTCAGTCGTCACACAGTACGTCTCTTGAGGGACAGTGCTGTTCCCTTGTTCCTCAATCCCCTGTGATGCTGCAAAGTTAAGTTATCAGTACTTTATAATAATTGTTCCCCGTTCCCCCTGGATATCCCGGCCGGAAATGGGAATTGACAATAGCTGCATTTCCTCGGAATATTGATGGTCAAGCACCACAAGATGTTCATTAAGTGACACTATCTCTCCAGGAGCCCTGTCAGTATAGATCTCTACCTCCTGGGTCCCGTACATTTTCATATCAATCAGGCATTGGTCTCTGCCCGGCTGGTAGGCGTACACATTATAGGTCCCGGACAGATTCACCGATGGGCGGATTTGCTCATCCCCAATCGTATATCTCATTTCATAACGTTTCCGTTCGAGTTGGGGCAGGTAGAGAAAACCGAACCCTCCATCTTCATAATACGCCGCTATGGGTTTCCCGTCCAATGTTGCCGCATTGACATGTTGACCGGACTTAAGTTCGACAGCGAGTACCAGATTCCCCACGAGGCCATTGGAATATACTTCCTTCGGCATCCGACTGTTATCAATCATCACAATGCCTTCAACGGTTTCTTCTACCGTGGAATACCTTTTATACAGCCACTGCGCGGAGAATTGCTCCGTATTCTTGGCCAGGTAAAAACGATTACTTTTCTGGATTTGTCTGAAAAAATCGATCCATTTTTCATTCAATGCCAGCTGCAGAAAATCATCCTGTGCCAGCCAGTTTGCCCAATGGGATTCGATAATATCGGTGCGGTAACTATCGATAGGTGCAGTAGGCAGTGATGCCAGTGCATACCAGGGATTCCCAAAGTTTTGCCGATCCACCACTAATACGCCATGATCGATACCGCCAGCCCCTGGTGCCGGCGGGTTCAGCTCTTCAATCTGCTGGAATAGAGTGTTGGCATATTTGATTCCGTTTTCCCCCAGCAGTGCCCCCGTACTGTATTTACCATCAGGATTCCAATAGTAACCGTAAGCGCAGGGGACAAAACTTTCGGGAAACGAGTGTCCGTTTTCAGGAGAAAGACCATACTGTGCCATTATCTTTTTAAACGCTTCGATATGATCCCGCATATCCTCCTCCGGCCAGGGCTTATTGTCCTCTAAATTGTACCATTCTGCCCTTGAGCGTTCCCCATTAATCCAATGTTCATGCCCAACCCCATGGAGACCAAACTCCAGAAACGCCGCATTATCTTTGACATATTCCATCATGGCAATCTGGGTGGAATCAATATTGGATGAATTATCAAAATTCCTTCCCTGCTGCGTTGTAGTAGGATAGTTAGCTAACACGTTAAGCCGATCCATCTCTGCAAGAATAAAGAGGCCCTGGAACCGTACGTTGACCTCCCGGCCTACCTCGACAATCGGTCGGTAATCCCGCACATCGAAATTGCGGCGGACTCCGACCCGCCAAGGGCCGCCGGTATCGCCCAGAGATCCGCCCTCATTCCATCCCATGTCATCGATTGCTATTGCAAATCCCCCGGGAAACTGGATTTGCGCATACGCCATACTACTAAACGCAAAACTGAAAAGTAGTGCGATAAAAAGGATTCCCGCTTTGGTACGCCAGACGCTACGATGCTTTTTATCTATCATTTTTTCCTTGTTCTCCGGGGTTGATACGCCCCGATGCTATCAATTTCTTATTCCAGCCAGACAATCGCCGCCTTTTGAAATGGAGGTAACTCGCAGACCAACCGGTTATTCCGGTATTCTGTCTCCAGTTCCATCGGCTCGCCAAGGTATTCCTGCATCATTACCTTCCCGGCTTCATCACGGGGAACAGCGAATGATATTGCCACTTCTTCAGCTGGTCGTTGTTTGGCATTCTTCTTCGCCTTGATACCGGCAAAATTCGTTAGAAACACGTGCGGCCCCCCCTGCACTTCTGCTATTTGTGAAACCAGGAACGGCGGACCGTCGACTTTTACAGCGGGCACGTAGGAGAAATGCGAGCGAATCTCTTGCGCAAACTCAGTCCCCATCCGATTGAAATCTGATTCTGCGTACTCGCCCTTGGCGGCGCCGGTATTAAACTCTTGCCCGACATTCCGAAAGTATTCTGTCCCCGGATGAGCCGGGTAATATAAGTGGTTCACTCCCCTCGATTTTTTGGCATTATCTTCGACACCCAGCAGCGAATGCAGCGGATTCGTATCCAGTTTATTCCGGTTCGCATCATACCAGCCGGACCCTCCGGTTAAAACCAGATTATTCCCGGTTTCTACATACCTCTCCAGTGCCTGTATTTCGTCTTCATTCACCATCTTGACGTCAGGCAGGATGAGAATGTTGCCCTCATACTTATCTAATGTGCGTGGAGTGACAATCTGAAACTCCTGATGGGCCTGGAGCAGCATGTGCATAACACCGTTGTATTCCGGGATAAAATCGCTCGTGAAAAAATTTCTGGTGGCTGGTGAGAAATAAACACCTACAGGGTTGAGTGGTTTCCGCGGTGCATACAACCGCTTTTTATTCTCCTCAATCCATTTGTAGGCGACGGTCCGGGTTTCAAAATCGTTGGAACCGGACATCACATGGCCATGCGCATCCCAGGTATTCAAGCCAGCCATCACGTGTGACGCAAACATATTATGCATAGATTCGGACACGCTCACTGGCTCGTTTTCGTCCCAGCTGTAACTGAGCATCCAGGATGGTTTGCCCTCCGCAAATGCCCGGAAGGTAAACATCCCGGTCATGTAGGTAACCCAGTCGAACGGCTCCCGCTCTGCCGCCGTGTACCCTCCTGCGCTGTATTCGTGGCCAATGGCATCCACAACTTCGTACATCTGGTAGACATCTGCTCCAACTTTCACGGCTTCCCAGCCAATACCGGGATAGATTTCCGCAATCGTCTTCGCTTCCGGATTGACCGCCTTCACATTGCTATCGATTTCCGCCATAAACTCGGTGAGGGTTTCCATACGAAACTTCACCCATTCCCGGAAATTGGCGTCCCCAAAATCGCCGAGTTGCAGATCGGTTTTCGCATTCAGTCCGGTCCGCTTCTTAAATTCGGCTACCGTATACTTGTCAAAACTGGCCCAGGTATCCGTCCAGCCTTCGAAGTGCGTCATCCAGTATGGTATATCCACGTAAATACCATCGATACCTGTTGCGGCAATTTGACGGATCCGCTCCATGTAAATTTCGCGCCATTCGGGTGGATACGGGCTAATCCAGACGTCCTCTTCCCCTTCGTCGATCCAAAAGGCATCGGTCTCGTCGAATATCGCCGGGTTCCCCTCGATATCCCGCTGCACCCAGTCCGGGTGGTCCTGGTAAAACGACCGCCCGAACTCTTCCACATTGGGCGTAATACATTCCAGGCCGGCTACATACACAAAGGCATAATTGTCATGCGCGTGGGCTTGTTCGGCCATTTTCTCCAAGGCTTGCAGCTTTCGTGTGGGATCCAGGAAACTGGGATAGCGACCGGGAATATCATTGTCGACTTCAATACCGAAGACGTGGGTGGTCTCTGCTTCGGCAATAATCTCATCGACATTATCCAACGAGAGTCCGTTCCCGGTGGTATGAATATAATGGGTCCAGTCTTGTGTTTGGGTAGTACCCTGTTCCGGCTGGCACCCGAAGAGTGCAAATATCACGGTTATAATGATCAACAGATATCTGGATGACATATTTTATCCTTTACTTAGATTGATTTTATCGGGGTGCAAATGCCCGTTCCCCGCATGCGAAATGCAGGAATTGGCAGGTGGTTGTTATCACGAATGATATCACTGAGAAGCAGTGAGATCCGACATCATTTCCGAGAAATAGTTAAACATCCCCGTGGTGTCTATAAAACAGGTTACTGCGGAATCGCCACCAGCAGTATATAGTCGGAAAATTTTGTGTTTATGGTTCCTGACGGTCCAGTAATATTGCCGAGAGCCTGGTCGTTGACGTAATCTCTGACCTTGTATGTCGCCCCGGATTCTAGGCCGCGTAATTCAATCCGTCCGTCCCATGTGTCCGCATAGAAGGCATAATAGATTTCACCGTTTTTTTCCACTGCATGCCCTTCAGGCTTGTCAAAACCAATATCATACAGATCGCCCCGGTATTCTCCGGTGGGCAGCATTTTCGACCTGTAAATACCCATCCACTCAGCCCACTTTTCCCTGCGACGGTCATTGAGATAAAAGGTGGAATCTTCCTTGGAATTGGGTACCACGGTAAATTTTGTTCCGATCACTCCACCAATTCCCACCGTCGAAGCAAAATCTTCGCCAGTACTGCTCAATTCAACATGATCGCCATAATACGGAGCGGAGGGTCCCATCAGCGCTTTAAACGTTTTCCCCTTTAGCCGGATTTGCCAGGAGCTGGTGGGATCGGAGGCTACCGACTGGTTCATGTAAGGCATCGTGAAAAACGAATAGCCTGTTCCGCAGGGACAGATCTCCACTACCGCATCCGGATCAAATTCGAGTGCAGTTTCGTAAATAAGCTTAAAAAATTCCGGTATTGCCTCCACGGATTCTTCCGGACGGTCGTGATTATGTTTTGGATTATAGCATGGCGGCGCAGCATTCAAATGTTGGCCGTCAATTTTTATCCCGTCATAGTTCCATTCGCCGATAATTTTTTGCACCAATTTTTTCGTATATTCCCGCACCCCTTCATCTGCAGGGCAGAGATAATAGGAATCCCACCAGGAAATGTGTTGCAACGTCCCATCCTCGTTCTTCAGCAGATATTCAGGGTGTTCCTCCATGACCTTACTCCCCGAATCTGCGGCCAACGGCGCCCACCAAAGTTTCGCCTTCAATCCATTGATCTTTATTTCCTCGACGAACTGCATCATTGATTTATCACGGACCGGAAAATGCTTTTTGTTAGGTCGCCAGTCACCTTCAGCCACTTGCCAGCCGTCATCCAGCACTGCCCACTCGTATCCCATTGCTTTCACCATAGGTAGCGAGCGTTTTACCTGGTCTAAAGTAAAGTCACGCCCATATCCCCAGGCACACCAAACCGGCTCATACGCGGTGTCAGGGGTTTTCCGGAATTCGATACCTCGTTTTATCATCATCTCACGGTACTTACGCAGACTTTGAAAATAATCTCCGGAATGGACGGAGACGAATGTCGTAAAAGTATTCAGGCTTTCTCCCGGCCCGAGGGTGGTCTCATTTTCAGAATACGTAACGCCCAGCGATGCAAATGAGGAGTCGGGCATATTCACAGGCAGCGAAACCAGTTTTGGGACGAGTTCCAGATGGCCAACCGCCATGCCCACATCCTTGCGCCATATATCCACAACTGGTGTCCCGCCACCGTAGTCGGATGCATTCATTCCCATATAATTTCTCTGTTCAAAGCCGGGTTCCAGTGGTAAGACCCAATCCGGACGCGACGGGTAGGATGCATCCTGGAAACTCCAGAATGGAATATTCTCCTGCCATCTGGCGTCGATTGTATAATGATTATTAACCCACTTTATCACGTTCACAGGTGAATTGCCCGTATTGGAGTATTCCACATCAAATACAGCCATATCAGGAAATTCATCATATACCGTCACAGTAACGGTTTTTTGTAACGGGGCATGGACACCAACAAGCCGGTATCGCGTTCCGGTTCCCATGCTGTCATTCACAGGATCGCTTGTTATGTCCTGCAGGGTAAAACCGGTGAGTTCGTTCTCGCCGACAGTCACCACTTCGGACGGTGTGTAATCTCCGAGTATTTTATCCGACTCACCGTACTTTGCAACAATGCGGGAGTGCATCTGGTCGTTAAACTCGATACGAAAATTTTGTCCCTCAACAACCGCGGCAGGTTCCGCTTTTTCAGCGACTTTTTGTTGGGTTGATGCACAGCCAAGCAGCAATGCCAGCCCAAGGGTTACTAAACCGAACTTCAAAATCTGGTATTTCATGACACCCCCATATTTGTCAACACTATTAAGCTACATTTGCTATTAATCCAGGATCTTGCGAGCGTTTTCGCTGTAGACCTTTTTGAGCACTTCATCCGGCAGATTAATTCCATATAACGGCCAGTGATATCCGAACTGGTTTGTTTCATAAAAATGTTCATCGGCGCTTTCGAGAATCCGGAACGTGACATAGTACATTGATTCATCATAGCCCATATCCGTGCCGTAAAGCAGCTTGTCCTGGTACTGAGTGTAAAAATCCTTCGCCGCTCTCGGAATTGGCGCTGTTTCGGCGTACCGGGCGCTGATATCGGCATACAGATTCGGGTATTTTTCCAGTAATTCTCCTAACCGGAACAAGTCATACGAGAGATTAGCAAAGTGACATGCAATAAAAGTTGTCTCCGGATGCCGCTTTACCGTGTTTTCCAGGATGTCGATCATTCCTGAGTGCCCGACGATATCCTTTTGATTATCCAGACGCCACTCGTACGCGTTCATCAATCCGTCGTTGGTGGAATCCATTGGCTGGTACATCCAGATGGGATCCGCCACATGAATGCTGACCGGGAGGTTCAATTCAGCGCATTTTTCAAACAGCGGATCCATTCTGGGATCATCGGGGTGCATACTCCGGGCTTTCGTTTCCCCGTAGAAAAGCCCTTTGCCCTTGTCACCGAGTTCTCCGACTCCGGTAGCTCCCACTTCAACGCATCGTTTCAGCTCCGCTACCGCAGCGGGGCCAAATCCCGGAGTATCGTAGCCGGCATAATCGAAACCACACCAGACTTCAAAATGGTCCGGGTATTTCGAATACAATGCATAAATCGAGTCAAATTTTGCACCAACGGCCATAGTGAGGACAATCGTTTTATCTACGCCGACTCTGTCCATGGTCTCTACCCACTGCGCAATTTCCTCCTCCGATTGCGGATACGGATGGGAATGCATATCGATGATCGGATACCTCGCCTGGTTTATTTCCGATTCCGGCACTTTGTAAATCGATTTCGGTTTGTAGTTTTTCAGCAATAGTTGCTCAGGAGAATCCGCGCTTTCCTGCTCGTCGCTTTCCATTTTATACCTGGCTGTCTCATCTTCGGAGTTCTGAGCCAATGCACTTGAGTATAGGCCAGTCAAAAGTACAAGACCCATCATAACAAATACCCGGACTACCAGACGACAATAATATTTCATATCAGATTCCCACGCCCATTAACGTCTCCAATCTCTATGCCTGCTGCTCTTGTTTGAGTTGTTCCAACTCTTCCCCGGGTTCAATATCTTCTTCAAGTCCCAGTAACAGAGCAGCGACCAATGCCAGCACCATTCCGGCAATGATTATCGGATGTGGAATCACAGCGTATATAATCAGGGAGATAATAACCGTCAGCACGGGTGCCAGCGCATTTGTCATCGGTGAAACAATAATGGCTTTACCGAACCGGAAAGCGTAGACCAAAGTCAACGCACCAATAGCATTCAGAATCTGTATCATAGCCGCCAGGTAGGGGCCCTTGAATCCCCAATTGATCGGCTGTGAAAAATCCGTCATCCAAAGCGCAAACGGGATAAGCAGGATACCTGTTACCATCATGTAAAAGAAAATACTCTCCGCTTTCATGGTCTCATTTGCAAACCGCATGACGAACGCCTGAAATCCCCAGGCCAGGAAGACCAGCAGGGACAAAATAACCCACAGGGTTCCCTCGGCAACGCTATTGGGATCCTGATAGGATAAGAGCGGGATGGCAACCAAAGCCAGCACGATCCCAATCCATCCGCGTGCGCTGGTGCCTTCTTTCAAGAACATAGTCGCGAGAATAATCGTTACAACCGGGGAAAGGGAGATAAACGGGAAAACCAGATAAGCCGGGCCGGAACGCAGTGCCTGGAACAGAATTAGCTGACCGCCCGCTCCGGTAAAACCGATGATCGATCCCAGCAGTATTGAGCGTTTATCGTATTCCAACTTCCAATCAATAATCTTTAGTGCCACGAGCGCCGGTGGTATCATGGTGAGCGCCCAGACTGAATATCCAAGTGTTGCCGGAAAACCGGCTTTTTCCGGGATTTCAATGAGCGCGCCCCAAACGCCCCAGAAACTTGTGGTGATAATTGCAAAAATCAACCAGAGTTTTGAACCCTTCACTATTATCCTCCTTTGTAAGCACTCATTAAATTACTCCCCGCGCCGATATCAACCCAGATAACCGGTATATCAAATTGGCGACGGGTTAATTTAAAATAGCGTTTTGAAACGTGTGGCCTCTGAGTATAACCCGGTAACTTGCTGAATATTATGTAAAGCAATCGCTTCGGGATCATTATTGAGTTTCCCGTCACGTATTGCCTGATATTGATCAGGTAAAAATTGACTCAGCAACGTTAGAGGAATTTCGCTGGAACTCAGATTGGAAAAAAGTGTCCCCAGCGCATTCCGGACCGGCTGCTGCTGCCAGTAATACCGGGATCGGTCACTGTAACTGTATTTCCGCAGCAGTCCAAGTGTTGCTTCATCACCGTGATAATGGTTCTCCCAGGACTCAGGATTGTCCAGCATCGTTTGTTCCAACACCTGGCGAAAAATCGACAGATTTCCTGATGTGTCATTCCCCAGTAATTCTTCTTCTATATGGGAAAGTCCAAAAATGGCCTCCCGAAAAGCAAAGGTCAGCCAGGGCCCCACTTTCAGGATGGCAAAATGGTCCCGGACCAAGTTGGATAACCCTTCCATTGATTGATAATCGGTGGAATGGGCTTCGAAAATTTTGTCATCATACTGCTCAATAAATGTGGAGAGCTCGGCCGCCTTTTCGGAGTCATATTCTACTATGCTGTCATTGCCAAATTCAACACCCGGCTGTACTACCTGCGCAATTACCCGGTCCCATGCATCCTCCAGCCCCCTTGAAAAAAAGGCCTCTTTGGTTACGTCCAGTGTCTCCCGGGCCGATTCGACGCCTGTTACCTCCAAATCATGTAACGCGCCCTCGGCACCGCCGGGAATGGGGACTTCAGTCCCAATCACGTAAACGGGCTTCCCAGTATAATCATCCGCACCGGCGGAAGTTTCCTCGGCGATCCGGCATAAGTCCGCTGCTCGCTGAGCGACGACCTGGTCATCCATGGGGGTGTGCGATGGCACCTCATCATCCGCACAGGGAATGCTGGTGTCAAGATGGATTTTGGTGTATCCGGCAGCGACATAACGTTCCACGAGAGCACGGGACTTCTCCATGGCTTTCTCTGCCGGCTCATTCTTCCAGGGATTCGGTCCCAGGTGATCCCCGCCCAGTATCAATTTATCTGCCGGATAGCCGACTTCCTGTGCCAACCCGTGAAGATATTCCACAAAATCAGCAGGTTGCATACCGGTATATCCGCCGAATTGATTTACCTGGTTGACCGTCGGTTCCACCAACAGGCCACTTCCGTCTTTTTTCGCCTGCAGCATAGAGGCTTTCAATACGTATTTATTAGCCGAACAGACGGAGTAGACACCGACAGCATTACCCTTGCTCTGTTCCCGAACAACCTGCAAAAGAGGATTTGCCATAATTATGAACTTACTTTTCGGCTTCCCGGTTATTTGAAAATATTTTCATCGTGATCCTGCAAAAAAGCGGCGGCTTCATCTGCAGTGGGTGAGGCCGTTGATCCGCCGAGTTTTGTGGTAGCGATGGCACCGCAGGCACTTCCATACGTGATACATTTCTTGGGATCCTCCCCCGCGAGCCACTGTGATAAAAACCCGGCGTTGAAACTGTCTCCGGCTCCTGTCGTGTCCTGCGGGGTCACCGTAAATACACCGGCACGAATCGTCCGATCATCAATCCGACATACCGAACCTCTGCTTCCCTGGGTAACCACTACGACCTCACAATAGTCACTTAATTTATCAACCGCAGCATCGATATCAGATTTCTCAGCTATGTATTTCGCTTCCTGCTCGTTGGGCATAAATACGTCAACATGCTGAAGCAACTCATAAATTTCCTCGCTCCATTCTTCATCCGGATCCCAGCCCGGATCAAATGAGGTTGTTAACCCCATTTGCTTGGCACGGCGAAAAAGCTCAGGTGCCCCTTTTCGCATTTCTGGCTGGAGGTAATAGGAGGAAAAATGCAAATGCCCGGATCGTTCCAGATAATTGAAATCGATGTCATTAATCCCGAAACTCTCCATGGCGCCCATATGAGTCACCATGGCATAATCTTCAGGATAGGACAGAACCACAGTTACGCCGGTTTGTACATTTGGACTTTCCTGAATACCCTCAACGTCTACTCCACGGTTCTTCAACGTTTCGAGCACCAATTCCCCAAAGTGATCATCTCCGAGTTTGCCGGAAAACCCTACCTTCAGACCAAGCCTGGCAATATTCGTGGCAAGAATAGCTGACGCGCTCCCCATTGTCAGGGTCATATTTTTCGCGAGGATTTCTTTCCCCATTTGAGGAAGAGACGGGATATCCTGCAAGATAAGATCTGCATTTAACTCTCCCACCACTACAACATCTAACGACTGCATATACTGTACCCTCAGGTGTTTGTACTTTAAATTTCCACAACCTGGCTCAGGTTTGTCGGCTTATCCGGATTGAGGTTTTTCTGCACCGCCTGGTAATACCCAAGTAACTGTGTAATCGGCATATATAAAGGTAACCGGGCATAGTCATCCACTCCGGATTTTAACTCCACCACATAATCCGCATGCTTATCTATTTCCGAATTACTCGTTTCACAGATTGCCAATACCGTAGCCCCGAGTTCTCGTACTTCCTGAATGAGCTTAACCTCGCTTTCCTTTGCATTTTCGGAAATAAAAAAGGTTACCAGCATATTTTCATCTGCAATCGACTTGGGGCCGTGACGAAATTCCAGGCTGTGATATGCCTCTGAGCAGGTTAACGACATCTCTTTAATTTTAAGCATTGATTCCGAAGCTACCCCATAGAACGGGCCCTGACCGAGGTACACGAATTTTGTGAGGTTGTTAGCCCCGATAATTTCTTCCGGGAGATCGGAATACTCACTGAAGATCCGTCTCCCAACTTCTGGTAAACGATACAGGCTGTCCAGGAATTCCCGATTTTCGGCTTTCAGACCAGCCAGCAATTGCAGCATGAGGAGCATACTCGTAAAGGAGCGGGTCATAACCACGCTTTTTTCATCGGCTTCAGAGATCAGGTAACCGTTACCCGAAAGATGCATCAATTCACTATCTTCCCTGCAGCTTATACCATGGACGCCCAGATTATATTCTTTCTTCAGATATTTTGCGACCCATAATACTTCACTGGTTGTCCCGGACCTCGAAATTAAAAAGGGTACATACGTTTTATCCTGCACGGGAAATATCGGATCAGAGAAAAGATAGACATCAGATGCCGGATAGGCCCGGGAGAACTCTCCCGTAATTTTAGCATAAACAGATGCAGCACTCAGCGCCAGATAATACGAAGTACCACATCCAATAAATAAGTTTTCTGCATCCGTTTCTTTCGTTAACTGTCCCCTATATATTTCCTGGTGCTTATGGAAGACATCAAGTGTCGACTCCCATGCGTCAACCTGGCTATTAATTTCCTTGAGGGTAAAGTGATTCATCCAAAACTCCTTTCACATGTGCCATACGCGGTACGCCACCACTAAACTGTAATAATACTGATATTCCGTTTTTTAAGTCCCTCGGTATATTGCTTGGGGATATCTTTATCGGTGATAATCTGGTCGATCTCATCTAACTCACAGATAAAGGAAAAACTTCGCCGGCCAAATTTGCTTGAATCTGTTACTGCAATCACCTCGTTTGCCATCTGGACCATAAGCCTGTTTAACTGAGCTTCCAATGGATTCGGAGTAGTGAGACCCACTTCAAGATCAAAGCCATCCACTCCAAGGAATAATCGGTCGAAATAATAATTTTTTATTGTTTTTTCTGCTTCCGGCCCAACTAACGAGTAAGATTTTTTCCGTAATGTCCCCCCCGTTAACATCACGGTAATATTCTCGAGCGCGGCCAACTCAACGGCAATATTGATAGCATTGGTGAGCACAGTGATATCGTTTTTTTCCTTAATATTCACCGCGATTTGCCTGGTGGTGGTGCCGGAATCCAGAATAATGGAATCGCCAGCGTGGATAAGCTCCGCCGCTTTTATCCCGATTTTCCGCTTTTCTTCGGCATGGAGCTTCTGTTTTTCCGTCAACGAGGAATCGTAAGCAACGATATCCCGGACCAAAGCACCGCCATAGGTTCGATGCACAATTCCTTTTTTCTCCAGATAATCCAGATCATTTCTGATGGTGACGGAAGACACATCAAACTGATTACTGAGCTCCTCAACTTTCACCTTACCGTTTTCATTCAGCAGGCGTACAATCTCATCACGTCGGTCTACAGTTGTTTTCATTTTACAACCATTTTTAATGATTTATCTTTTGGTTTCTTTCTATTTAATTATAATATGTTTTCGTTTTGTTATCAAGTAATATAATATATTTACAAGACATAAAGAGTGCGGGAGGCAATTCCCAATAATTTCAATACCTTACTAATATTTCTAGTTCTAATAACTCAGAATTCCCTGCGGTCACCGCCAATAATATCGGAATATAGCACGCCCAAATCATTCGAACATTGCCTTCTGCAATCCGGCCCGGACCTGTAGACATAAATGTAATAAACCAAAGCGGATCGAACTCATGAGTTTTTCAATAATTGAACAGGAATATAATATTCCGCTATTGGTCATACGTGTCAATCCAAACGCCCGATGTAAACCTGGGTATGAGTGGCAAAATTTACGCTGATCCTCATACGTGAGGCAACCCGTTTACTAGGGTTGTTTCGGCGTTGTCCCTTACTTGCTCATACACTGACGGTTGCAGTTCCTGACCGGGAAATTTCAGCCTGGCTTCATTATAATGAAGTGGCATTCCGGGAATTCTCGGACCAAGCAGAATTGAGCGGCACTGTCCTCACTAACCATACCAATCAAATTTCCGGTTATGAGGATCACCTGAAAAAAATAACAGAGTTTGTTCAATCTAGTGGAACACTCGTTCTTCAGGAGCCGGAATACGGTGTCACCGGCTTAAAGACCCTCCAGGTACTTGAAGATCTCTCGCTGTTAATTCAGTACTGGCGGGAACCGGACCGCAGCTGCTGCGACTCCTATGTATTTCCGGCGGCAGAAAACAGTGTGCTGTGGAGAAATATCCCGGAGGACCATTTACAAATGCTTAACAGTGCTGTCGGCGGTGAAATCGTGAGTCAGCATCAGGTGCGCCCTAGCAAACCCTTTCGAATGTTGGCAGCCTGGAATATGCACTTGCGGGAGCCGGCGGTGATGGAAATCCCGTATGGAGAAGGAATGGTGATAGAGTCACGGATTCAGGTGCGCGGACGTTTAATCCCCATTCATCGATACACGGATTTTTACGATCGTCGGTACAATCCGGTGGCGGAACGGTACTTTCGCAATCTAATCACGAACGATTATCATCATGATAGAAAGAATCTGCGGGAATTAATATTGTCGCAATAAAATTCACCCTATATTACAAGAGTAACGGCGACGAACGACCTAATCTACGACATCGATGGAGTGCAATTATTTGCCAGGTGGGAGCAAGGTATTGACCATTAAAAAGGAATCTCCTGGTGAAACAGTGCAGCAAATACTTTGCAGTCCTTTACCAGGTTTTGTATTTCAATATATTCGTTCGGTGCATGGGCCTGGTTATGGATGGTTTCCCAGACCGCAACCCGGTAGCCAGCATTACGAAGCAATGTTGCACAGGTCCCACCGCCGATCCCGCCGGTTTCCGGCTTGTGTCCTGTGACCATTTCCACAGCACTCGAAAGCATAACAATAATTGGGGCATCCGGCGGAGTTGGGAATAGTGTCTCTTCCACAAGTACCGGTTCAACCAAAATTTGAACGCCGTTCTCGCGGGCCACTTCCGATGCGGTCTCGTTCATAACCTGTAACACCTCATCAACGCTTTCATCCGGCAGGAGCCGGCAGTCGAAGTAGAATACATCCTCTCCTGGGATAACATTAATACCGGAGACTTCAACCTCTTTTTTTGTCGGTTCAAAACTGGAATAGGGATAATCGAATGTGCCATCTTTTCTGTTGAAGCGGGTATGAAGCAGCCGGTCAACCTTGCTTCCGAATTGCATTGAGGCCCTGAATGCATTCTTCCCGAGGAGCGGCAGAGAGGCATGACACTGTTTCCCCTGGACGGAGACTTTCACCCACAGGATGGTTTTTTCGATGGTTTCTATTATGTGTCCTGCGGGATCTCCGTGGTCAGGTACCAGGATCAGATCATTGTCGCCGATGAGCCTTTTTTTAAGCAGGTGACCAATGCCATGAGTATTCGATTCTTCCTCATCGGATACCATAAAAAATGAAACATCGTAAACCGGACGGAAATCCAGGTCAACCATCGTTTTCATTGCAAACAGCGCCGCTGTGAGCGCCTGTCCATTGTCTTCAACCCCACGGCCAATTAATCTCCCGTTCTCAACCCGCAGGTCAAACGGATCACCGTCCCATTGATGCATATCTCCGGGCGGCACAACATCGATGTGCGTAATCAATACAAACCGTTTTTCTGCACTTTGTCCTTTGAGAAACACCTCGATATTTGGTCTTTTCCCTGACGGAACCCGTTCATCGACAGAATCGTGACGACGCACTTCCCCAACAGGATGCTCCCGGAGAAACTCCCTAATGACTTCGGCTTTCTCCATCTCTCCATCACCGCCTGAAAGAGGGCCAATTGCCGGCACTGATATTATCCCGGACAGGAAGTCTATCATGGAATCCGCCGACTTCTCAATCTCCTGGTAAAGTCTTTTGAGATCTCTCATGTCAATCTTCTATGATTTCGTATTTATGATGAGGCAGAATCTGCTTTCTTTGATAGATATTCTCCTTGTAATCCAGCACATCCTGAATGACTCCCCCAACGTTATCTGCCTGTAATACAATAAGGTCACCCTGATCCGCCATATCCAATGCGACCTTGGTCGCTTTTCGCTCATCGGAGATCAGCGTAATCATGTCATCGGTGAATCCACCTTGCAGTAATCCCTGTCGCACTAGCTGTGTTGTTTCACCGTGTTTTCTGTTCCGGGGATCCGGATCGGTAATAATAACATGATCATAATAGCTCGAGAGCGTTGTCCCGAATTCGATGATGTCTTCCGCTCTGCGGTTTCCGGTTCCCGCTGCCATCCTGATCTTTTTGCCCGGTGCAAGTTCCTGGATAAATTCGCCGGTGGCTTCAATGGCGCCGATATTGTGACCGTAATCGATAAGTACTTTAAAATTATCCAGATCAAAGATATTCATCCGTCCAGGGGATTGACCTATTGATGGGCTGAAACTCACCAAACCAGCCCGTATCTGTATATCATTCAATCCCAGCGCGGACGTCGCTGCCACGGCGGCTAACACATTCTGAATATTAAACAGCGCCTTCCCATTATACGTAATCGGAATCTCGAGAACGTTCGCTACACTAGCTGTCCACCCTCCTTTTTGTATTTTTATCTGATCTTCTTCGTAGATCACATTCATATTGCCTTGTTCAAGGTTTTCCTTCAAAACAGGGTTGTCCGGTTTGACTGAAAATAGAATTGTCTGCCCCTTTGTTTTGTCCAGAAAAGAGAGAACCAGGGGATCATCGGCATTGAAAATGGAATAACCGGTTGGTTTTACCGTTTCAATTAGCGTGGATTTCAACCGGGCAAGGTCTTCCAGGGTATTGATGTCGCCTTCACCCAAATGGTCGGAAGTGATATTGAGTAAAATACCGACATCACATTCGTCAAATCCAAGCCCACGACGCAGGATTCCTCCTCTCGCTACTTCAAGTACCGCATGGTCGATAGTGGAATCCATTAGTACTTTCTTTGCACCCTCCGGGCCGCTGTAATCACCAACCATGATAGGCTCATTGTCTATTTCCACTCCATCGGTAGATGTCATTCCAACCGTGTTCCCATTGAGCTGCAGGATATGGGATATCAGCCGGACGGTGGTTGTTTTTCCGTTTGTCCCCGTCACCGCAACTAAGGGAACATTGTGAGCTGCTCCCGGAGGGAACAGCATATCAACTATTTGCGCGGCAATATTCCTTGGCGTTCCATTGGACGGATTAAGATGCATCCTGAAACCCGGTGCGGCGTTCACTTCAACAACCCCGGATTCCCCGTATTTCAATGGTATTTGAAGTGAAGGAGCAATGATGTCGATACCGACGACATTCAACCCTACAATCCTGGATATTCTCTCAACCATTGATTTGACCAGCGGATGGACATCGCCGGTTACATCTAGAGCACTGCCGCCAGTACTGAGATTTGCCGTGGATTTGAGGAAGACCTTTTCACCTGCAGGGAGAATACTCTGCAGCGATAGTTTCTTTATGGAGAGGAGCCGTTCTGTCATATTATCGATCGTAATTCTGGTCAGGTTTTTCTCATGACCGTATCCCCGAGCCGGATTGGTGTTAATTTCAGTAATTAACTCCTGTATAGTGTCCTTGCCATTCCCGACCACATGTGCAGGTTCTCTGAGTGCTGCGGCGGCAAACTTTCCATCGATAACAAGCACCCGGTAATCGGCTCCGACCAGAAATTTCTCGATCAGGACAGTACCGCACACTTTTGCCGCTATTTGGAAAGCAATTTTGAGTTCTTCGCCGGTATTAATATGTGTTGTAATTCCTCTTCCGTGGTTCCCTGTCAACGGTTTTACCACCACCGGATACCCAATACTTGCGATAATCCGCATCGCTTCATCAATGTTCTGTGCGGTATATCCTTCCGGAACGGGGATCCCCAGTGAAGAAAGCAAATTTTTCGTACTCTCTTTATCGTCGGCAATTTCTACCCCAAGGGCGGATGTGTTATCCATAATGGTCGCCTGGATCTTTCGTTGATGCACACCATATCCCAATTGAACGTAGCTGTTTTCGTTCAGCCTAATCTGGGGAATTCCCCGTTTTTTGGCTTCGTTCACTATTGACTGAGTTGAAGGCCCGTATAATCGTTTTTCTCTGATCCTTTTCAGTTCATGGACGAACGGTTGTATAATGGTACTTTCATTTTTATACAGTTGTTCAACTATTTGTACGGCAAATTTTCCTGCCTCGAGACCAACGGCTTCATCCCTGTAGCGATAGACAACGTTGTAAATTCCTATATCATCGGTATTATAAGTTTTTCCAAAACCAACGTCGGTCTTTGCCAGACACTGCAGCTCGATGGCAATATGCTCGGTGACATGCCCTGCCCAGGTTCCTCTCGTTACTCTTTCCAGAAAGCCGCCCCTTTTTCCCAGAGAGCATTCATGTTCCATCAATGTGGGCATCATCGCCTCAATCTCGGCCCGAAACCCCGGCACAAGATCAGTCGGTTTTTCCTCAAGCTTGCCAATATCGAGTTTCATAAATATTACCGGATACCGGCTATAGAAATTGGGCCCTCTGAGAGCCCGCAGTTCTTTTATTTCCATTTAAATTATTCCTTACGATGCTAATTAAACAAGTTTTTTATTTCTGGGGGTTTCAGATACGTTCTCTCCCTGAGATCATATCCATGGTTATGGACAATCGTATGGAGTGTTAGATTCTCAATGGCAATCGCACCACCATTTTCGATATCCGTGACATTGGTGTATTTCAAATGCTGCCCTTCCAGGATGACAACGAGCCCGTTCCCAATAGCCCTGATCAAGTGACCGTCCTTTATGACAACGCCACTGTCCTCGCCAAGTCCAATGCCGGTAAAACCGGGGTTCATGCAAATCATCTGCATTAATCTGCTGATGCGCCCCCGCTTGATGAAATGCGTATCGATAACCACACGATCTATCAATCCAATACCACCAGTGATGTTGACGGTCCCTTTCAATAAAGCCTCACTGCTCTCTCCACCATAGATCATGGTTTCGGACAATGCGCTGGCGCCGGCACTGGTTCCTGCAATGATACAGTGCTCTTCCTTAAACCGTCTTGTAATCTCTGCAATGATGGGAGAGCCTCCTAAAATACTGGTGATCCGCAACTGATCTCCTCCGCTGAAAAATATTACATCGGCGGCTTTAACCCTCTGAAGCAGAACAGGATCAAAAGACTGGTCTCTGGTAGAGATCCCCATCAATGCCACCGAGTTGCCCCCGACTTTATTGAAGGCATTGCGATAAAGTTGCCCGATTTCGACGGGCACCGCACTTGCAGTTGTTATCACTTCTATTTTGACAAGATCTTTCGGTATTAGAGAAGTGATTGTTTTCAGGATTGTAAGATCGTGTTCTTTATCTTCGTTTCCACCGACGGCGACCAACAAACCGTTTGGCAGCGACTGCCCGGATATTGAAGAACGACTCTGCTTTACCATAGACTGTTGCCTTGCGTTTTTCGGGTGTAATGCGTTGCCTTTTTGGGGTGCAGCACTATCCGTCGCTTCGCCGGCCCTCGTGCTGCCAAGAAGGTATCTGGATTTTAGCGTTCGTTACTTTTTCTGAATATCTGATGTTGTTTAATGGGTTTACCATTAATTGTGCTTCGCTGCACTCCGCGAAAACGCAGGTTCGGATTGAGCCAGGGTTTCTCAAATACCGGTTTGATTTTATCCCAGGTGACATTTTGGTTTTTCAGAAGCTGGGTCAGTTTGATTTGAGTGACTACCTGGTTTGTGCGTAACACGTCGATTTGTTCTTGTAACCCCAGCCTGGAATCAGGATTTGCCTTTTTCATCTCCGTAGTCAATTCATTGATTTTAGTATCCCATTGCTTGATCTGTGTGGTCAATTTTTTCGATACTTGTGTCTTGTCTTTCATGAGGTTTTCTTCTTTCCTGTCAATTAATTTATCATTACATGCACGCTGAAAACGTGTCAAACACCAGCAGAGTTACTCCGGAATTCCATCCTCTGGGAGCCATATTATCCATAGCAACCTGCCGGGCTACTTTATTCATCAAGTAACATTGCATGAACGATGTTTACGAATTCCCCTTACATTCGGATCCGGCGGATTCGGCTTGGTCCGAAATCTGTAAAAAAAGTTTACTGGTGGATATCTCAAAATCGGATGATCTGTTTATTAAATAATTTGATGTGGTTACGCGGTATAATGGCCGGTTTTTACCTGAAATTGTATGATACCATTTGATGGCCATGGAATTAGCATTTGAAATATACACTTGTCTGTTTATCATAATTTACTCCGTTGTTATAGTCGATTGATTGTTAACAAAGCGCCCCGGAGAACTTTGAGTATAGATTCGCCGGAGGGGTCGTCGAGCCGCTGTTTCACTCCACCGGATTGATACAAATAGGCCACCCTCCCATTTGCCGACTGCGTGACGATTTTCAATTGCGGATGCAGGGCAAGTAAAAGTTGGCATATTTTAGGCTCCCCATTCGCTTTGATCGGCGTAATTATTATGGCGTCCACGGTCGTCTGTTCAGAGGCTTTTACCAATTGAAGCGGATCGAGCACTTCGCCAACGACCTCCATATCCGTTTGCCTTTCAATGAGGTTTCTGAGCACTTGTGAGAGTAACTTCGGCCGGCTCGACAGCAGGACCTTTATGTTTTCCATAACATTGTGTTTCCCTTTTCTTTTCCAACTTTGGCGAACACCATCCGCCGATGGCACTTATTTAATGAAAGCCATTTTTTTCAGGGACACGAATGAGCCGGCTTGGAGTCGATAGAAATACAAACCACTCGCATACGCCCGGGCATCCCATGCAGTTCGGTAATTCCCCGCCTGTTGCACTTGGTCAACCAGAAGAGCGACTTCCCTCCCTGAAACATCATAGACCGATAACATCACGTGGCCGGATGCCGGTGTTTGGTAATCGATCATAGTCACCGGATTAAACGGGTTCGGATAGTTTTGCGAAAGCGCAAACGATCCCGGTACCATTTCCTCTTCGACTGCCGTGACCAATCCAGGTGCAGTGACAGTACTAGACTCGAGTGTGACCGCAGCATTACTCGCGAGTAACCGGCCCTCAATGGTCGCTCCGGTATTCAAAGAAATCGACTGATCCGCAAGAATGGTTCCTTTGAAGACTGACCCTGTTTCAAGCGTTGCCGATGTCCCAACCTGCCAAAAGATATTCGCAGCCAGAGCTTCTCCGGCCAGGATAACCTGTATTCCACTCCCAACCACAAGATCGGATGCAATCTGGAAAATCCAGACGTCAGTCGCCGTGCCTGTGAGGGTCACATCGGACCCGGTTATCGATAAAGTGCTGGTGAATTTATAGAGCCCAGGAACGAGGGTCATCCCGCCAATATTACCGGCGCCGGGATTTAAAAATTCCCCTGTTGGAACAGGTGTGCGGTCGACGAAATCATTATAGGCAATGATGATGTCTTCTTTCGCCGTTGATAGCATCGTTGCAGACGGAACCGAACCGGCCGGTCCCGATTCATCGACGGTATAGATTATCCCCGTCACTTCTGCTTCACCAAATCCGGTAATATTACTGCCGGCAGCCGGGCTCAGGCCAAGATCGCCTGTAATGGCCGACATCGGCACATTCGACACTAATGAACCTGCCAGCAACACAAAATCACCTGATGATCCCAAATCTACGGTTGCGGGTGATTGCGCATTCGTCATAGCCGGCGCAATAAGCAATGCAGTGAGTACAACCAATAGTGCATTGCTGAACCAGTGGCTCAGTTGGGTTACAGTATTAAATCCTTTTATTCTAAACGTTTTCATATATTCCTCGTAACTGTTAATGAACATTCTGTGGAGTGGTACCATACTTTTGTTCTTCTTCCTGCCATCTCATCGGAGTTGGCAATCATCCTTTATGGAATGACTATGATATTTTGATCAAGAGAAATCTGTCCGGATGCTGCGCCCTGAATAAGCGCCCGCCCATCCAGTCGTGCGTTGGTGAGCAGTGAAATCGACGTGCTGGCGATGAGGGTGCCCTGCATCCTGGAATCTGTTCCAAGCGTAATGGCTGATCCCGCGACCCAAAAAATATTATTTGCATGTGCACTATTGGTCAGGACGACTTCGCTGGTGGCTTCTGTGGTAATAGAAGTGGCACTGCGAATCACAAAAACCGCCTCGGCATCACCCTGGGCGTCCAGATACAGGATTCCTCCTGGCGATATCTCAATCGAGCCTCCCGATTCATACAGACCGGGTGTAAACGTGAGTCCGTTGATATTCCCTGAAATTGAGACAGGCGTCCCGCGAACCGCCGCGACGGCATCAAGATAGGCAGCTTCCGCATCATCCCTGGCGGCTGTGAGCATTGCCGGGACAGGATCGGCGTCATCAGACGCGTAGATTGAACCTGAAACTTCCGGGTCTGTCAATCCGGAAATTGACGATCGGACTCCGGGGCTGATCCCAACGTCCCCGGTGATGGCTGAGGTTGGAATATTGGTTATATCGGTACTTGACAGCAACGCGAACTGCGAGGCTGAACCGAGGGTTACTGTTTCCTGGTCAATAGTCGCTGCGGCAAAGAAATTAGCAACAATAGAAATATCACCACTCAGAGTAAACGTATGATTTCCCGTTGTTGCCACGATGGAGTCGTTCACGGTCCAGTTAGTGAAAGTATAGCCTGTATTTGGTGATGCTGTTACTGTTTTTGAATCCCCGGAATTAAAAATTCCGGCTCCACTGGTTGCGCCGCCCGCCGCCGGATTTGAAGAGAGTGTCACAGTATACGTAACATCTGGATCCGTACCATCCGGGGGAGAATTAATTGAATCACTACTGTCACAACCTGCCAGGCCAATGATCAGGAGTAATGGAAGGATGAGTAGTTTAAATTTGGTGTGCGTTTGAAACATCGAAAACCTCACTTGTCTAATTGTGCAAAACCCACATTTTATGGGCTGAGACAATATGCCTGTTAACGAGTGAGGTTACAATGGACTGAAAGGTTCAAATATGGTCTACTATGCAGGACTAAACGCAGGCTAGTTCTTTTGGCAGGGATAGCCGGAAGACGGATAGTACTTGAGACGAAAAGTACTAGGACTCTGTTTTGCTACTTCAGCAGATTACGCTCGCGGGCATATTGTACTGCTTCCAGGCGGTTGTGAAGTTGCAATTTGTCAAGAATGTTATGAATATGGTTTTTCACCGTTTGGGTTTCAATGAACAACTGCTGGGCGATTTCCTTGTTGGTTAACCCGTCGGCAATCTGGTTGACTACCTCTACTTCCCGTGGGGTCAGCTGGATGGCGTCGCGCGGGACGCGTTCCCCCATTAACTCAGCCACCCGGGAGAACAACGAGGCCGCCATCTTTGGAGAAATAAACGATTCCCCCCGATACGCCGACCGAATAGTGTCCACCAGGTAATCAAAGGACGCCTCTTTCAGGACGTACCCGCTGGCGCCGGCTTCAATACACGCCATAATCTCATCAGACAAGTCCGGCATGCCCAGGATGATCACCTTCACTTCCGGAACATCCCGTCGTAAGGATTGCGTGACTGCAAGCCCATCCTTATCCGGCAGCCCGATATCAATCAGGATGATCCCCGGATGCAAATCTTTAACCTGGTCCAGCGCTTCACGTCCGTTTGGTGCAGCACCGACCACCGCAAATCCATCTTCCTCATCCAACATGGACACCAATCCTTCACGGAACAAGCGATTGTCGTCAATAATGAAAATGGTTATGGGATCATCCATGGGACGAGGCCTTTATTTGTTTACTTAACATGCGCGGCCGATTGTGGAACATAGCATAAACATTCCAGTACCTGCCGTGTATCTATATCCAGTGATTTGCACATCGGAATATACAGCGTTTTGAAGACAAATCAAGAGAGGTAAACAAAAAAAGCCTCTAGCGGCCACAGAGCCTGAATGTAAGTCGGCTTGGTGAATCCGATTAAAAAGCCCCCCTGATAAATCAGATGTGACCGGTAATTATGGCTGACGCTGATTGGTTACTTCTGTCTGTTGAGCTGTTGGTTTTTCACTTTGTATGGACTGTAAGCCCCGTGGCACACCCAAGTAGGTTATGTCCATTCGGTAAAGCATATGGAGAACCGAGCGGTGCCTGTAAAAGAACTTCCGGAGGTCCGATTGAAATGAGGATTGAACACCCGGAATTATGAATTACTGGTGTCAAATAGTAATCACCTTTTCCGCCATCCACTGCGCGGTGAGGATGTCGGTCATTCCTCCCACGATACCAACAGCGAGATTATCAGCGAGCGAATAATGTTTAAGACAGGTGTTGCAAACAACCAGATCGACCCCTTTCTCCTCCATTGATTTCAGGATATCCAAAACTGGGGACCCTTCTGTCACCAATTTTACACCTTCGGTATAGAAGCATATAGCACCGGGCAATACTTCATTGTCATTTAACAAGGATAGATAAGTACGTATAAGCTTGTGTCGCAAGGTGATATCAGCATCTCCCATCCCGTTGCTCCGAATCATTACAAGTGTAGACTCACTTTGTGGTAGTTCCATACCCCATTCCTTCCCTCTGTTTTCTGGATTTTCTCCAGTCAATAACCCGGTATTGGTGGTACTTCCCTCAATGTCCCCCAGCTAATGGTATGTTACGTGGTTAGCGTATCATAATTATAATATATTCTCACGCGGAACCGAATGGCAGAGATTAATCACTAATGCAAGGGAATTAATTACCACAGTCAGCACAGTACACCTGCTTTATCAAAATCACTGGAACTAAATGATACTTTGACCGTGGAAAATAATGTGGTAAGATTGGATCGAGCACGCCAGCTGACAATGCCTATTTTAACCTCTCTCTTTCATCCTTCTTGATGGCATAATTATCGTTCTTTGGAATAATTTTTTCGGGATTGCAGCCATGCAGCCCGGTGAACTTACAACAAGAGGCGGCTATGAACATTTTACTATTATATCCAAAAATTCCGGATACTTTCTGGAGCTTTAAGCATGCGCTGAAATTCATCCGTAAACAGGCGAGCTCTCCTCCACTCGGGCTTTTAACTGTGGCCGCGCTGCTGCCGCATCCTTGGAATAAGCGCCTGGTGGATTTAAATGTAAAATCGCTGGCACAAGACGATCTGTCCTGGGCGGATTACGCGTTTATCAGCGGAATGGACCTGCAGCGGGAAACAACGCACAAATTAATCGAACAATGTCATCAAAATAACCTTCCGGTCGTCGGGGGCGGTCCCCTCTTTTCATGCGCGCCAGACAAGTTCCCCGAAGTCGACCATTTGGTGCTTGGTGAAGCGGAAATCACTCTTCCTGAATTTCTGGCGGACCTGCAAGCCGGTACTCCGAAAGATCGGTATGAGACAGCACAGCATCCGGACCTGGAACTCTCTCCGACGCCGGCCTGGGACCTGCTGAACATGGATCGGTATGCCACAATGAGCGTCCAGTATTCCCGCGGATGTCCATATCACTGCGAATTTTGCAACGTGACCTCTCTCTTCGGGCATGCACCCCGGACCAAACCATCAGCGCAAATGATTGCTGAACTGGACTCACTTTATACCCAGGGATGGCGGGACAGGATTTTCTTCGTTGATGACAACTTCATCGGTCACCAAAAAAATCTGAAAAATGATTTACTCCCGGCGTTGATCCGCTGGCGTGAAGCGCATAATGAAATCACCTTTTTAACGGAAACCTCGATTAATCTGGCGGATGATCCCGAACTGATTGACATGATGAAACGCGCCGGTTTTCAGTCGGTGTTCATCGGTATTGAAACACCGGATGAGACCTGTCTGCACGAAGCCAGCAAATCCCAGAACCAGAACAGGGATATGGTCGCGGATGTGAAGCGAATTCATCGGGGCGGCATACAAGTCCAGGGCGGGTTTATTGTCGGTTTCGATAACGATCCGCCATCAATTTTCGAGCGCCAAATCCAGTTTATTCAACAAAGTGGTATCGTCGTGGCGATGGTGGGACTGCTCCAGGCGCCTTCCGGCACCAAATTATATGAGCGGCTCCAGGAAGCAGGACGATTACTCGGATTTATGTCCGGTGATAATGTTGACGGCTCTACCAACATCCTGCCAAAGATGGGTCTCGGCACCCTGAAAACCGGGTACCGGCATATCCTGGAAAATATATACTCGCCCAAACAATACTATCAGCGATTAAAAACCTTTCTGAAGGATTACACACCGGGGAAAGTGAATAAGTCGATAAGCCGCGAGGAAATATTTGCACTGTTCCGGTCCATCTATCAACTGGGTGTTTTGGGAAAGGAGCGGTTTTACTACTGGAAGCTGTTCTTCTGGACGCTGTTCAGGAAGCCCAAACTATTCCCCCTTGCTATCACGATGTCAATCTATGGGTACCATTTTCGGAGAGTGTGCGAACTCCATGTCTTCTGAATTGACAGAATCTCTTTAGTCAGAGTTTTCTCACGCGTTTTGCGATCTTTTTCCGGATTTTCTCGTATGAGGGTGGTGGACCGGAATTCACCTGTTTACCGTCGATAAACACCCCATCCGAAATGCCCCAGTCCAGAAATACGTCGCGGTCATTTGTATATATTTCCTTAAACTCCACGGCGTCGCCGAATTCCTGTGCGGCTCGTTTTGCCCGCTCGAAAACGATATTTCGGGCTGGGCACCACCCGTTAATGAATCCGGAAACAGTTACTTTTCCGGCGACAGGCTGTGGTCTCCGGACTTCCCGAATCCAGTGTGGAGGTTGCGCATTTACTGTAAACGATTTCCACAATAGGACTGCGGATCCATTCTTGTCAACTTTCCGGTATCCGTGATTTCGAAACCAGGAGGCCTTCATCCAAAAAGGCATCGAAACACCCCAGACGGCTATACCTTTTTTGCCCATCTCCCGAACATCAGTTTCTGCGGCCCGAAGTAATGCGGTCCCCATGCCCTTTTTCTGACGATTTCCGATTCCTTCCTTATATCCATGGACCCAAACACACAGGACAAAATAGAGATCCTCACCATGCACCATTGATAATTCCACCGGTACGTATTGAATCATCCCGCAGGCGTTCCCGTCCTCCACTGCTAACTTTACCCGCAATCCCTGATCTCTCATCTGCTGAAACCAGTGCGCTTTATGGCTTCCCGCCTCCATCATCTCGTCAGACCAATCTTCGAGACAACAACAAAAGGTATTAACGAATTCTTCCTGCAGATCTGTTATTTCCATGTTGCACCTCCTGATACTATTATTCGGGTTGCTCCCAGATATCTCAAAGTCATGTCTCTATAGGAATATTCCATGAATACCGAATGAAGTCAAGAGGGAGCGCCACATTTCATCCAGTGCCGGTGTTCACGTCTTTTAAAGCCGCGAAAACCTATGCTGCCCGGCTCTCCTCATCTATTATTTTTTTCCGGAGGGCAAACGGGGAATAATAGAGATAAAAGGATAACAGGGCGAGTACTTCCAGCGATACCAAATACCACGGCCACGGACCCATCACGTCCAGCATGGAACTGGTTTCCGGTTTATGGCAGATATAGAGGTAATTCGCGCCGGTAACCCAGTTAAAAAATCCTATAAAAACCGCATAAGCATTCGTCAATACGAATATTTTCCACACCGACTTGTGTTGCGGGCGATACCGGTGCACAAAAGTCATGTACAGGCTGGCCAGGATGATTGTCCCGTGGGACACGAAAAAATGAAAATACCGAAAGTGCGGAAAACCATACGGACCGATATCGGGAGTAATCAACGCCTGGAGGGCACCTCCCAGTCCCCAAAAAAATGTAATTTCGTACAGGAAGTAATTTTTGTTGTACATCATTATCGCTGAAAGCAGTACCGCCACACCGCACAGATGCAGTGGGAGCGAGGTCGCAATCGACCAGTCCCCGTTTACCAGTCGCCAGATATTCAACACGGACTCCTGAAGAATCAAAATAAATGCTATAGTAAAACGGGCGGTTTTATCAGCCGAGTGATTACCCCTGAAATATCGGCGGAACCGAAATAAAGCCAGGTACAATACCACCAATATCGTTAAAGCAATCCAATGGGAAGGCGAAAATAAGCCAAACGGATTGCCTGAATACTGAGTTGAAAAGTAGGGCCACATGTTCATTTTCCTGAATTTCGAGCATGGAACGAAAAAGTGCCGGTAACGGCACAGTGTTATGGAAAAAATCTTTTTCTAATCTATTTTCCCCAGAGTGGAAAGCAAGTAAAAAAATAACCTGACCGGCATTTGTGAGCCGTCAGCAGAATTAATCGTGAGGACACGATGAATCCTGTCCTAACATAGTAGTAACGGGATTTCCTGTGATTTTTCCGACTGTCCCTGTGATTCGATTTCCATATAAATTACCGCTCTGTCACAATATTTTATATTAAAACGTTGGGATAAAACCTGCCAGGATGTATCTTTGCTTGGTTATGTTTCATACCATATTTTTGGGCTTCGTTGCCTTATTCCAGCGGAAATCGTTTAACCAGTATTTCATAATCACGGGCAATCCAGGTGCAATTCAGTGACATAGAATTTTCCGATAATCGGGCACTTGTCCGCCGGGTCCTGACGTTCTTTCCTGTCTTCGCTGCGGTGAATATTCTCATCGTCTACCTGTTTACTGATATATCTGATCTCCTGCGCATTCGGGAGTTTTATCCCGGCTTTTTGTTACTTGCGGCAGGTGTCCGTTTGATACCGTGGTTCTTCAAGGCACTCCGGCTCCAAAACTGGATGCATTTCTTAAAGCGGGATTTTAAGTACAAAGAGGGGTTTCGGATCTCCATCTGGTCCGAATTGGGTGCCGCCATCACTCCGACCGCTATCGGTGGACAGCCCATCAAAATGGGAATGCTGTACCGCCGGGGCCTTCCTGCCGGCGAGGCCGCATCAGTAACGTCAATTTCTGTGGTAGAAGACATCGCTTCACATTCTATCGGTCTTCCAATCGCAATTATCACCGGCGTTATCCTGAAACTGCATTTTTTGGACAAATTTGCGCAGATACTCCAAAGTAAGGTGCTGACGTTCGGTATTGGTATCGCTGCAGTGGCAGTACTTCTCCTTGTCTGGCAATTTTTTCGCGGCGAAAGCACCCATCCTGGCAAGGTACGTGTCAAACTGCTGCGCTTCTGGATCGAATTCAAAGAGCTTTATGCCTCGATGATTCAGCACGGCAAAGGACGATTCCTGGTCAATGTCCTGCTGTCCGGAACTCAATGGACCGGCCGCTACTCCGTTACTCCGATCCTGGCGCTTGGCTTGGGATACGACGTCAACATCTTTGCCTTTATCGTTATCCAGATGATGATTTTCGCATTGATGTCGCTGGTGCCCACCCCAGGCGCAACCGGCGGAGCCGAAGGACTCTTTTTGTTGTTTTTCAGCCAGATGCTTCCCAAAAGTGCCATCGGAACAGTCCTGGTCGGGTGGCGGAGCCTCGACTTCTATTTTCTTGGGATAATCTCGCTTGTTTATATAGGTTTTGAGTCGGTTTTTCTTCGATTCAAAAGGACAACTTCTTTGCAAAGAGCACCAATTCGGGATACCGAATAATGCCTGACGATTCTTTCTTTTCTTCAACGATTCGGCGGCTCATTCTCGTGGCGAAAACCTATTGGAAATACCACCGCTATGGTCTGGCAGTCCTAACAATTTGTGGCGGCACCTTTTTCCTAATATTTACGCGAATTACCCTGCTCATGGATTACCTGTTCTTTCCGGAACTGTGGAATATCGAAATCAGGACTCCGATATTTATTTTTGGCCATCCCCGGAGCGGGACGACCTTTTTTCAAAAACGAATCTACGAATCCAATCAAGCAGCGATGTTCACCACCTGGGAGATGCTCTTCCCCGCTCTCACTGTGAGAAAAATACTGCATCCAATTATCCTCGGATTAAAATTCCTCGGTGTTGATGTGCTCCAGGGCAGGGAAAAGGGGCATCAAATCCGCCTGGATTATGTGGAAGAGGAAGAGGCCCTGTTTCTGCATCGCCTGGATTCGGAGATATTACATATTCTCTGTCCCTGGTTGATTATTGACGATGAAGCAGCAGACGATGGCTTTCGTCTGGGTTGGAATGATTTCGACCATTCCGATCGGTCCGTTGACTTAATGAAAGAATTTCTCAAGCGGCAGATACTTTATACCGGTAAAACGCAAATCGTTGTTAAGCTGAATCCGTCCATTTTTCGGTTACACACCCTGTTACAAAAATTTCCGGATGCCAAAACGGTCTATATCGTACGGGAGCCTCAAAAGTCCATTCGGTCCTTTTTATCATTCCAGCACCGGTTTGTCCAAGACTTCCTCAGCCGGGAGGAATGGGAGAAGTATTTTCAGGAAAAATACCGGTGGAGCCTAGCTCTCTACCGGTATTTTGAGTCGGTAAAGGGGTCGATACCCCCGGACCATCTGCACATTATACACTTCTCCGAATTAATCCGGGAATCGGCAACTGTACTCGATAATTTCTTCAACTATGCCGGGATACATCCGACTGAAGAGTACTGGGGGCACCTATCAAACCGGCTGGCACACCATCAGAGAAAACACAGGAATCTCTCCTTATCAGCATTCGGACTGGACCAGAAAGATATCGAGGACGATCTCGATTTTCTTATGGATGAGTATGATTTGTAATTGGATAGCAAAGTACCAAACTTAGCGTGAATCAGACTGCGAATTATGCCATGAATAAAGAAAAGATGCCATCCCGCCGGGGCGGGATGGCATCTTTCATGTGTACCCTTATCCGGAAAAATTATCCGCCTAAATTATATTCCGTCTCCACTGAGACCCCATTCCGCAATGTCTGTAAATTCACACAGCTGTATTCGGCTGCCTTCAGCAGTTTCTTTACCATTTTCCGCGGAACTCCGGGTCCGGGTTCTAAAGTAACGTACGCTTTCATCTGCTGGAACTGCACCGGTACCTCCGGATCGACACGCAGGGTACCCCGGACATCCGCCATGGACGAGACCTTCACCTCCAGGTCCTCTAACGGTAAGTCCATATAATTCGCAACCATTCTGATTGTTGAATGCAAACAGGTTGCCAGTGCTGCGCACAACAGGTTCCCTGGGTTCGGCAGGTCATGATCTCCGCCCACCGCCCGGTGGATTCCCGTGGCAAGTTGGACATCGTACTCCTCGTCTCCCGGATTTCCCCAGGGATAGAGCGCATCGTCTTCGGCGCCGCCTGTGGAGTGGCCGAAATCGATCTCCCCGTGCACCGGTTCGGTTGCTGTGCCGCCCACAGTTACTGCCCAGTCAACGATTTTTGCCTCGCCTGGTACTTCGCGGTAACGTTGTTTTAACGGATCCTGCCGGTTTCGCATGCTGACCTCTCCGTTGGCTCCGGACTCAGTTACTTTTGATTCAACTTGTGTATTTTCCATTATTAGACCTCCGTTTATTCTTGTTGATTGTTAGCGACTTGTTGTTAACAAGGAATCAGTTAAAATTTAGTTATCCATAAATTCAGGATTTTTGCCTCTCATATCTCATATTTACCTACATGGTAGTTACACCTTTTTTCGGCGTTCACCCTTTCCCGGAAGGGAGCCTTCACCAGAAGTCCTACAGGACCTTGCGGGCCGACAAGCTCAGCTCCGGAAGGCGTCTCCTCACCAGAGATCCCTACGAGACTGGTTAGGCTGGTGAGAGATAACGCCTATAGGAGTCACTCTGAGCCTGTCGAAGAGTGGCAAACTCATGAGCTAAGAACGAGAAAATTTGCTCTTAGCGCGTTTACAACAATGCATGAATATTCAGGTTAGCTTTCATGTGATTTCATTACCAGGGGAATCAACCTCGGTACGCGTTCCCGGTACTCCCGGTACCGCATTCCGAATTGTCTAATTAAATCCCGCTCCTCAAACCGGATCCCGACCAACACATATCCCGTGGTCATCAAGGCAAAAAGCAAATGCCCGGCGGTCATTGTCGGCGTCCCCCAGAATACCATGAGGAACCCTGCCATCAGCGGATGCCGGATGTATCGGTACAAGCCCGGCGTCTGGAATTCCGGCAGTGCCAGTTCTTCTCCCCTGGCGAATTTTTTCACCTGTTTCAGTCCAAAGAGATGCCCGCTGCTGATCAGCCGTGCCGAAACCAGAACTACTATCCACCCGGCACCAAATAATCCGTTCAGCAGCCACCGCATCCATGGGAGCTCCACATTCCAGATGACCGACGGCATCGGCCTCCATTGCCAAAAAAGCAATGCCAGAATCATACAAGTAAACAAGACGTATGTGCTGCGCTCAATGGGCTTAGGTATAATTTTCGTGAACTGACGCTTGAACGCTCGCCGTGCCATTCCGCTGTGCTGGAGTGTGAACAGACCAATGAGAAATGTGTTGATAACGACAGCGACGGATACTGGAACGTTTGGACCGGTATTAATTGTCTTCGGTACCATAAAATCACCGAGGAATCCAATGGTGTAAAGCAATGTCCCCAGAAAAATTATGTAGCACATAACACCATATGCCAATGCAAGATATTTTTTCATTGTCTCTGCTCCCGTTGTTTTCCAATGATATGAATCGTATTGCTTTATTAGCACTTACCGGTCAATACCGGCGCACCAAAAACATATGAATACGAATGAATAATGTCGTGAGGGCTGGCCTTCAAATTGTGTGTACGAATTTTGGAAATGATGTAGGTGGGAACACCTACAGGGGGAACAGAATGAAATGAATCAGGCTGAAGGGTCAGATTGCCCGAGACCGGCTTCCCGGGCCAGGACTATCGCTTTTGCACGGTCTTTAACCTGGAGTTTGCTGAAAATCCTGTTGATATGGTTCCCCACGGTCTTCGGACTGATAAATAACCGGTCAGCGATCTGGGTGTTGCTGTGTCCCCGGGCAATGAGGTCGAGTACTTCCCGCTGGCGTGGCGTGAGTTCCGGAAAGATTTTTTCGCTATTCACTGAATCTTTCTCCGCTGATTTGCCACCGATGAACGTGTGAAATTCCGCCAGGAATCGATCCCATGCTGGCTCATCGCCCAGGAGGATATGATTTTGACTTTCCAGGGCCACGAACCGGGCATCCGGGATTGCCGCAGCGATGTCACAGCCCTGGTCAAAGGAAACCACCGCATCCCCCCTGGAATGCAAGACCAGTGACGGTACAGTCACCTGCGGCAGGAGAGAACTGACATCCAGGTTTATTACCATTTTCAGAATTTGTAATGCGGTATCGGGCGAGGTTGATCGGTGCTGCAGGTCGTTGTACCAGTCCATCTGTTCCTGGGTTGCATCCGGCATAAACAGGGTTGAGAAAAACTGACGAAAGGCCGGGTTGTCCTGACCCCATCCTGTTCTAACCAGCCCCAGCATCGTTTGAATCCGCTCACGCCTTGCAGCGGAAATATCTGTCTGCCTCTTAATGCCGAATGCCCCATGGAGAATGAGGTGAGTAACCTTGTCCGGATGCTGCACTGCATAAGCCATTGCCACCGGTGCTCCCGAACAGATGCCCAGCAGGGGGAACTTGTCCAGCTCCAGTGATTCGACAACCGTCTCAAGATCCCTGACGAGAGCATCCAGGGACAGATCATCCGTTTCCAACGATGAAAGTCCACAGCCACGCTGGTCATACCTGATCAGGGTATGCTCCTTTGAGAGTTGGGTGATCCAGTGATTCCACACCGGGCTTTCCCAGTCGAATTCCAGGTGGCTGAGCCAGTTGGTAGTCATCACCAGTGGCGAGCCATTCCCGGAGCTGGCATACCCGATCCGGGTACCGTCGAAGGATGTGCAGAATTTAATTTCCTGATTCATATATGCATGATTTGATGATTTATGAAGTGATGTAACCTATTAAACTACGGGCTGCTTTTCCAGGGGACTATTGGCATAATTATAGATCTCCCCTACCTTTGACTTGTCTTTATATGGGCATCGATTTTTTTGTACTCCCGATTCATCTCCGAATTTTTCGCGTTCATCAGACCGATACGCGTGTTCATCCCCGCTTCCTTTGTACGAATGAGAAACTGTCCTATGTTTACCGGCGAAAGTTATAAACACACACGAAAGGAGCCACACAATGAAATCGAAACTTTTACTCGCAATGGCTGCAGTACTCATCCTGACCGGAACTGCCTTGGCAGGAGGACCTCCATCAGGTTACTTGTTTAAAAGCGGAGAAAATGAAATAGGCGGGTACATTGCAACGACGGCAAAAGTTGCCAGCGCATTTACCGAAACAGCCCTGTACGGCGATATGAAAGCCGGCGTGACAGTCAACAGAAAATGGGCGGTTGGCATCATTGGTACAGGAATGCACTTTGACGATCCGTCATCTGTGTTGGCAGAGGATGGCAGTTACGCGCTGGCAGTAAACTATGGCGGTCTGTTCGTGGAACGAATCCTCCCGATGAACGAGCACATGCTGCTGGGATTGAGTTTCATGAGTGGTCAAGGCACGGCAACATACCGCTATGACCGGGACTACCGCAAAGAAAAAGTCTGGACGGATGAGATTATCGATATGACCACATTTGGAGTCCAGGAACTAAGTGTTGAGATCCAACACATGCTGCCGGGGAATTTCTGGCTGGGCGCTTATGGCAGTTACCGACACACCTCCCCTCTGCAACTGGTGGAAACATCTGATAAACTGCTTGAGGGTCTAAATGGCGGCATCACCCTGAAGTATGGCATATTCTAATAAGAAAATCATTGGAGACCGGAGGTCATCTGTCAATCAGGATGACCTCCGGTTTTCTTAATCAGAACACTCAGATTCAACCTAATACGACAACAATTCCATGTTTACGACGCTGACAAAAAACACTGGGCTAAAAAATGCAAATATCTCTGAGGCGGCAATCCTGTGGGCGACGGGTGGGCTGACTCAGCGGGCAAGTCATGGATTGACGGATCTGAAAATTCTGTCCGATCCGAACTTTAGCCATGTCTGGTGGCGGCCAAGTCGGGGTACAGCAAGTACGATACAGTCCCTGACATCCGACCTGATCTCCGTAACCGAACAGTTATATAGAAAACCCCGGGTTCAACAAATTTACCTTGTCGGGTTTTGTCTCGGCACAATCCCGGCGATTCATGCGGTGGCAGCCCGTCCGGACCTCTTCCACGGGTATATCGGTATTGCACAGCGTGCATATCATTTAGAAAACGAGCGCTCTGTGTTCTACCAGATGCTCCATCAGGCTTCTGCCCACAGAGATCGACGGGCGTTCAGAAAATTATACAAAAACGGATCGCCGGACATCTCCAGGGATTCCTCCTATAATTTTCGGATTCTCTGGAAACTACTCGCAAAATATTCCCCGCATCAGTCAAAATTTAGCGAAGGTAAAAGATTACTCGGTATTATTGCTCAGCAGGAGTGGAAATCACTTTTTCCTTTGTGGTGCACCTCAAAATTATTAACAAATACTTATGCAAATGCCATGACACTGGATCTGGATGTCACTCGTATCAAAGTGCCGGTATTTTTATTCCACGGTCGTCAGGATTACTTGGTCAGTCCGTCACTGAGCGAGGTGTTTTTCCGGCAACTGCAGGCGCCGCAAAAAACATTTTACTGGTTTGAGCGGTCCGGACATTTTCTGTTTTATGATGAACAGGAGAAGTTTCACCAATTAATCATCGAAAGTCTTGCCCAATGCTCCGATTCGGCTCCTCCGGGCGACTCAATCCCTCAATAATGGTCTGAAGATTTTCCGGGTATGCTGAGTTTTACTTCTCCGGGGGTAATCTTTTTGATATGTTATAGCTAAACTACTCAGATAATTATTCTGATACTCACTCACCAATGAAAGCCCGAACAAAAATACTGATCGTTCTTGTTGCAATAGCAGCCCTGGTGCAAATCCTGTTGCTGTTTTATAAACATTTCACTGGTTTTGTAGCGTTGCAGGGGCCTGGGCATTTTCTAATCAGTTTTCTCGTGGGGACCATCGGCAGTGTCCTCCTTGGCGCCGTATTGCTTGGAATAGACATCCAGGTAATCCGGTGGCTTGACAGGGCCTTCCCCTGGGAGATTTCTCAATGGAGGCGCCCGGCAGTTGAGGTCGCTGGTGCTTTGGTTATCGGAGTGGGATTTGGCCTGGTGTTTACAATTGCCTATGATCTGCTATTTTCCTATAGTGAACCGTTGTCAGAGGTCCTCTTGTATAATGGGATTATTACTATGGTAGTGAACTTTTTAATTATGACCGGAACAGAAGGGGTCTTTTTCTATAAACGGCATCAGGAGTCACTCCTCCAGGCCGAACAACTCAAGCGGGAAAATCTGAGTATGCGGTTTGAAACACTGAAAAAGCAACTGGACCCGCATTTTCTGTTTAACAGTTTGAATACATTGTCATCTCTGATACGGGTCGATCCCGAAAAAGCCACAGCCTTTATCGATGAGTTCTCTGCCGTGTACAGGTACACACTCGAAGTGATTGATGAGCCGGTGGTTCCGCTGGAGAAGGAACTGGATTTCGCCCACTCCTATCTTTATTTGCAAAACATCCGGTTTGCCGATGCAGTGAAAATCACCATCGATGTGGACGAATCGGTGCTAAAACGGTATGTGCCACCACTCTCAGTGCAATCGCTGCTGGAGAACGCATTCAAGCACAACACACTCAGCAAAGCCAATCCACTTTCCATAGAAATCACATCCGATCAGGATAGTATCATCGTCAGGAACTCTCTGCAACTGAAACAACACAAAGAGTCCGGCGGAGGCGTCGGATTTGGAAATCTGAAAAGCCGGTATCAGTTGATTTCCGGTCAACTACCAGAGATGTCCATGACCGAAAAGGAATACCGGGTAACTTTACCCTTTATTGAGACGGTGTCATGATGAAGGTCGTTATTATCGAAGATGAAGCGCTGGCAGCAAAACACCTCCGGGGGATGATTCTTGAGATCCAGCCACAGACCGATATTATGGCTATTCTGGACTCAGTACAGGATTCGACGAAATGGCTGAAAACTCACGCGCCGGACCTGATTTTTCTGGATATCCAATTGGCGGACGGAAACAGCTTTGAAATCTTTGAAGAAATTGACGTTGTTGTTCCAATTATTTTTACTACAGCGTATGATCAATACGCTATAAAAGCCTTCAAACTGAACAGCATCGACTACTTGCTGAAGCCGATCCGGCAGGACGCACTTCGGGCAAGTCTGGAAAAATACTCCAAACTCCATCAAGCGGTTCAACCGGATATTTCGGGGCTGCTTCAAACGCTGCAACAACAGCATAAGCAGTATAAACAGCGGTTTCTGCTCCACTTCGGTGAAACACTCCGGAAGGTGGAAACATTAGATGTTGCATATTTTTATGCACAGGATAAGGGTGTCTATTTAGTCACTTTTCGGGCCCAGACATTGCCAATGGATCACTCGCTTAGCCAGTTAGAAGAGATATTGGATCCTGATAAATTTTTCCGGATTAACAGACAGATGATAATAAACGAAAAATCCATTGAGAAGATGCATGCGTATTCCCGGTCTCGGATTAAAATTGACCTGACTCCGTCAGCGCCAAAAGGCATTAAAGCGCTGGTTAGTATCGACCGGACTCCGGTATTTAAAGACTGGATTGATCAATAATAATTAAAAGACACAAAAAAACCGGGAGCAGAGATTTCCCTGCTCCCGGTGTGAATGATTAGATTTGTTCGATTAGTATATTAGTTTCCGTCCGGCTTCCAGACTTCCCAGATTCGGCCGACCATATCCGGACCGGGTTTGAGCGTCATTTTTCCGGGTTTCCATTCGGCGGGGGTGGCTTCTGTGCCACCACTTTCCCGGACGTGCTGAAAGGCCTGGATCTGGCGGATGGTTTCTTCCATATTCCGCCCTACCGGCGGGGTCAGGGTTTCCATTCCCTGAATCACACCGTCTGGATCGATGATAAACCGGCCGCGGAGTTCCACGCCGGCATCTTCATCGTACACGCCGTAGACTTTACCGACGTTACCGGATCCGTCCGATGCCATCTTCCATGGGATGCCGCCTTCGACCATTTTTGAAAGTTCGTGTTCTTCCCACATCTTATGGACAAACTGACTGTCGACACTAATTGAAATTACCTCAACACCGAGAGCTTGCAATTCACCATACTTGGCTGCGACCGCAGCTAATTCGGTCGCTCAGACATAGGTGAAATCACCCGGGTAGAAGCAGACCAGGGTCCACTTTCCGAGGTAATCACCTAGTTTCACCTGAGTAAATTCACCGTTATGGTATGCCGGCGCCTCAAAATCCGGTGCCGGCTTGCCGACCTGTGCCTGTTTCATTGTTTTCTCCTCTGGCTGTGGTTGTTCTTCTGCTTTCGTTTCCTTTGGTGCCTCACCAACCTTGGCGCCGGTTGGCCTGGCACATCCGGCCTCTGCCATAGATTCCTCCTTTCGTTACGCGGTTCTAAGACAGCCTGTATTCATTTAAACCTTATCGACAACACCGTTAACCGGCATTTCAAATCTGTCGGAGATATCTTCATGTTTTTCATCATGTAACAATTTTATGCTACATAAATTTGCTCATTACAGGTCGAAAAAACAATGATAATCATTTTCATAACAGACATTTTTACTCACATGTCCCCTGGATACTGCCTAACAAATCCCGTATACTATGCGGTGGAGGTAACAGGCAGTGGTTAAGCAAGACGTTCTAATTATCGGCGGCGGTCCGGCCGGACTTTTTGCCGCACAAATTCTGCAAAATAATGGCTTTAAAACAACCGTGCTCGAACGTGGAACCTCTCCTCAAAAACGTACCAGTCTGAATTATGGTATCGGCGGTGCGGGTGCTTTTTCCGATGGGAAGCTGAATCTCACACCTGTCATTGGCGGGACCCCTTCCTCCTTCGATCGCACTCCCCAGGAAATCCAGACTTATATTGACCGGGTGGATGAAACATTCTCCCGATATAGCGGTTCCGCCGAATACTCTGGCGTATCAGCAAATGCCCTGCAATCCCTAAAGCAAAAAGCCGGGAAGTACGGAGTGGAGTTCCTCGGCGGAAAGCAGCGGCACTTTGGTACCACCCGCATCCGCAAGATCATTGACCAATTTTACAAAGAACTGAAATCCCAGGGAATCAACTTTGCGCTGGAAACTCCGGTCCAAACCATCGGCACGGGAGATCATGGATTTATCGCGCAAACCGAGAACGAGGAATATAGCGCTCCCTATATCCTCGCTGCTCCTGGTCGGTCGGGCGCTTACTGGTTACGAGAGGTGGCGCGTTCTCTTGACATTGCGTTCGATTACGGTCCCATAGATGTGGGTATCCGGGTGGAGTTCCCTGCCGAAATTTACGATCCCATCGAGTCGATTATGTACGATGCCAAATTCCGCCTCCGGTCCAGGACGTATGATGACCTGGTCCGGACTTTCTGTACCAATCCCCGGGGATACGTGATTACCGAGGAGTACGACGGATTTGCGCTGGTCAACGGTCACGCGGAAAACCAGAGAAAGTCGCAGTGCACCAACTTCGCCCTGCTGTCCCGGGTGGAATTGACCGATCCGGTAGAGGATACTACACAATACGGTCGATCTATAGCTTCGCTTGCCAATACCATCGGTGGCGGCAAGCCGATCCTGCAACGGTATAAGGATCTGCAACAGGGCAGGCGATCCTCTGAGGCGCGTATCCGGCGGGCGTCAGTAGCGCCGACAATGTCCAACTATACTCCGGGCGACATTTCCATGGCACTCCCGGATCGCATCCTGACGAACCTGCTGGACGGGCTCGATCAGTTAAACCAGATTATCGAGGGACTGACCGGTAACAACACCCTGCTCTATGCCCCGGAAATTAAGTTTTACGACACTCGGTACAATGTGAATAAGCATCTGGAAACATCATTGCCCGGCTTCTACGTGGCGGGAGATGCCTCGGGGCATTCCAGGGGGATCGTCTACGCCGCCATCACCGGTATGCTCGCCGCCGAGGACATCCGGGATAAGCTGACACCTAGCTAAAAACCCAAAAAAACATCTCCTCTCTAGACACACCACCGCAAATGTCATTCTGAGCGGAGCAGAGCGGAGCGAAGAATCTCCCTACTCACCGCTCATCAGCCCTGCAGAGGAGATCCTTCCCCGACGGGTCGGGACAGGCGCCAGCGCTCAGGATGACAGTATTTGGTATACTGTATTAAAAGACAACCGAAAATGTCATTCCCCGATACATTGGGACAGGCTGAGTGGAGCCTAGCGCAGTGAAGAGTCTCCAATAAAAGTTGGTTACGTCTCTCAAGGAGATTCTTCCCCACCAGGGATCCCCACGGGACGCATATGCTCAGAATGACAGCCCTTACTGATACTTTTTCTGGGGAGGTTCGGGTAATTTCACACAACAGGTTTCAAAAAATAAAAAAAGCAACGATAAGCACTGGCAAAAAAGCCAGGAACGTTGGTAACGCAATAGTTTCGATATACTTCCTGAATGTAATATTGAAATATTCAATGGAGACCGCAACACACGGATGTACAGGGGAGATGACATACCCGAGAAAGACGCTGAAATACATCACGGCGAACGCTGCAAGGGTCAGAACCCCGAATTTTACCAGGAAGATTGGAACAATGATCGACACGGGCACCTGAATCCGACCGGTGACAAAGCCAAGAACGAATCCGATGAGTACACACAACACGACAGGCGACAACGGAAAATGTTCCAATTGGTTCGGAATGCTGGTTCCCTGGAATACATGCAGGAACAGGAACATCCCAAAGATAATCCCGGCGAACCGAACGGCGTGCATTTCTTTGCCAATTGCATATAAATCCCTGAGTCGCAGAGGGCTGGTGAGGAGCGCAAGCGTCAAGCTGAGCGACACCCCGATGAGAGTGGCCATTTCCCTGACCTGGAAAATTCCCAGGGCATGGAAGAACAGATCCGCAGCTGGTGCTAACAGGATTATGCCGATTGGAAGCATCGATTCTTTGGTTACCGGTTTTTGCATGCGATCACCACCGGACAGGTGCCGGATCCAGAATTGAAATCCGATAACAAAGGACAGGAGAAACCCGGGAATCAGGTACGGGATAATCCGGTAGACGTCCAATCCGGCGATCTTGGCAGAGGCTATCAGTGCAGGCGCCAAGGGATAAATGAGAATGAATACATGCCGGTACCAGACGTTGATAGCCACCTTTTTCGAGTCAGAAATGGGGGTCTTACTTCCCTTTGCCAGCAACGGCGCGGACAGCAGTGCGCCCCCAGGCATCGGCAGCATGCCCAGCAATCCCGGCGAAATAACAAAGAAAGCCCGTTCACCGATATGCAGGTGATCAACGAGATCATCCATCTGACCGGAATGTTCCAGAAGCCCGCCGATAATCGGGATAAGTCCGACAACTATCGCCAGAAGTATGATGGAAGGATCGGTAAACGTGCGGTAAAAGGCGCTTCCGATCTGGTGCAGGTCGAAGGTGAAGATACCGAGGAGAACAGCGGCACTGAACAGGGCAATAGCCAGGTTACTCCGGGATAACAGCATAAGCACGACAACGGCGAGGACAAACCCGAACCAGATCACTGCGATATCACCTTATCACCAGGAGTTACTCCCCGGGAGCCTGTTGGATTAATTATTCTTTTCTCTCCCTGAATATTTTGGTACCGATTCGTACCATATTGGCACCCTCCTCGATGGCAATTTTATAAGAATTTGTCATCCCCATTGACAGATATTTCATCTCTACATTTTCCGCATCTAGAGATTTCAACTGGTCAAACAGCTCCCGGGTGTTGACAAAATAGGGACGGGAATTTTCCGGATCTCCGAACCGTGGTCCCATGGTCATAAGTCCCATCAGCCGCACATTCGAAAGCCCGGCAATGTCCAGTGCGAGACGTTCGGTATGCTCGGGTAACACGCCTGCTTTCTGCGACTCCCTGCCGCTGTTAACCTCGATGAGAATGGGCATCGTTTTATCGATTTTCGCACAACGGTCACTAATTTCTGTAGCCAATTCGAAGGAATCGACCGTCTCAATCATATCGAACATGCGCAGATTTTTCCGGCGTAATACGTCATGCTTAGCCTTGCCGAGCACCCCAATGAAGTGCCACTGGATCTTCTTGCCGATTTCCCGGCCGCGTAACTGTCTATATACCTGTTTTGCTTCGGAAACATAATTCTCACCGATGATGGTAACTCCGGCTGCGACTGCTTTCCGGATTTCTCCTGCTGTCCTGCCCTTCGCAGCCGCCTCCAGCGTGACGTCTGCCGGTAATTCCTCCAGAATCCGGCGCACCTTGTCACAAATCAATTCTATATTCTTCTTAACAGTCATAAACCAACTGCCCCTGTCTCTGTTTTCCCACAGATGATTGAATCCAGGTAATTTATGAATTTTAAAAAATTAGAGGATTTACACCATGATAATGCTATTATTTTCAATGTGATAGCCTCTTTTCCGGCGTCTACCCTTCGACAGGCTCAGGATGACGCCTTATAATGTCACTCTGAGCTTGTCGAAGAGTGGCAAACTCCTTGAGAATGATTTGTGATAATTCATTAATAATACAGATTAAGTATATTTACGCCGCTTTCAAATCTTAATTAACCGGGGAATATCCCGCTTTCTTACGCTTTCCGCCACCTCCTTAATTTCTTCAAGTATTTCTCTTTCAAGCGGCACCAATACTTCATTAACGGAGATGGCCTTATTTTCCATTTTTTCGATGGACAAATATAATTTCATTGGTTTTTCCATCCTGGCGAACATCAGATTATCCGCCGCGCGTTCCCATTTTTCGATCTCTTCTTCGTAGGCGCTGGTACTCACGCTGAAGATATAAGTCCTGCTTTTATCCTCCTGTAATAATTTCTCCAGTTTCTCGACATTCGGCTGCCGGTATATTGGAGAAAAGAGTAAAAGGTTCAGCGCCGAAGCAAAAACCAACGTTCCTAATTCCCTGTCCTCAATTAAGGTATTTTCAGCCTCATCAACAGCTTCTTCCCAAATTCCCGGTTTCAGCAAATTCGCCTGGATAATGTCACTGCCCTTTTTCTGCCAGGACTCGAGGTCATAATTAAACTGAATGTACGCTATCCTCTCCTGGTATTCCGTGATGTCCAAGTCATACAACCGTTTCAGAGACGTTTTTACGAAATCCATCTCCGGATATTGCAGGGTAATAAACACCACATTCCCACCGGCCTGTAACCAGCTATAGACAAAGGCAAAACCGATCAGGGGTTTCCCTGATCCCCCCGGACCGCTTATCAGTGTCGAGGTCGGATACGGCAAACCGTCCGGAAGGATATCGGTCAGCCACTTCTCGTGTAATTGTAATCTGTTCATATTTATCTGTCTCCCTTACATCCCTGAATAAACTTCACTAATCCCACCTTTATACAAATACTAAAGAAAATAGTCTGATTCGGGCTTTTCCTCCCATTCCTGCAGAGTCTGTGCCCTTTTATCCTTGTCTGATAAGATGGGATCATCAATCGGCCACTCAATTCCGATGGCAGGATCGTTCCACCGGATGCCGCTCTCTGCATCAGGATTATAGATCCCGGTACATTTGTACTGCACTTCCACGAATTCGGACAGCGCACAAAACCCCCTTGCAAATCCCGCTGGTGCCCAAACCTGTTTGCCGTCTCCCTTTGATACCTCCATTCCGTGCCACTGACCATATGTATCGGAGCCTTTCCGAATATCGACAGCGACCAGGAAAGCGGTCCCCGCTGTAACGCGCATGAGTTTTCCCATGGGTGGATCCCACTGAAAATGCAGTCCCCGCAGTACATTACGGACCGATCCGGAATGATTATCCTGTACGAACGCTTTCGGTAAACCCAGCTCCTCAAATTTATCCTGCCGGTACGATTCCAGGAAGAACCCCCTGTCGTCCTGAAATATCTCATTTTGTACGATAATCAGGTCTTTCAACGGCGTTAATTCTGTGGATATTTTCAAACCGCACTCCTCCTTTGGGGTTATTTGGGTATTTGTTGTTACGGTTCAAGCACAAGATGCTTTCTATTCTCCCCTTTATCCACCTCCGCCTGAATTTTGTCCGGATTCTCATGGATCATCTGAATGGCGTCTGCTATGCGATCTACCCGTATTATCACGCAGACAAATTTCTTCAGTAAATTTGGGAGTCCGGGACCAAACTTCCTTCCAGCCAGCACATCCAGGTGTTTGAAAATCCTGCCCCTCGCCTTTGCCATTTCCGGCGTACCCGGTTTGAGAGGCGGATTTGCATCCAGGTCAATATTTTGACGTGCTTCGACAAATTCTTCTCCACTTTCGGTAAACCGGAAGACATGAATATATTTCGCATCACCGGCGTGCCCATCGGACAAATGTTTACCATCGTCCGTACCAAAACCTATTAGCAGATTCATGATTCCTCTCCCTTGACTGGATACGTCTTTTCACCCGCCTTTATCGCGACGTCGAGCCAGTTTTCCGGTGGGACAAACGGACAGGTAAATCTCTCGCTGTAGACGCACCAGGGATTATAGGCCTTATTAAAATCCAGAATCCATTTCCCGTCAGATGTTCTGTCGGCTTCTGCATCCAGGTCGAGATACCGTCCGGCGCCATAGGTTTCCTTTCCGGAAGTCGCATCTCTGAAAAGGATAAATAATTTATCTTCGTTGGGATCACTTTTATAGGCCTGGATTGTTTGCTCGGCCCCGTTCACCTCGAATCGGAATTCACCCCATCTGATAAACTCCTGTTCGCCGCCCTGGGTATATTCCATACGGATCGTTTCTTTCTCCTCATGTTCCAGGAGCTCAATTTCAAATCTGTAGCCGGAATCAGGAGGAAAATAATCGAGTCCCGAAAATTCACTGCGATCGCCTGGAGGTATTGGAGAACCGGGATGACTTGCAAAAAACTCATCCTTTTGCATTCGTGCCTGCTTTAAGGCAATTTCCCACTCGGTAGATGTCATATATTACCTCCTCGCTTAGATTGTGCTGATAAATCGAATTTCTTCTTTCAAATCCCTTCGCATACTACCACTGACTGGTGTGTATTAGGTTGGCTAAAATCACTCAGAAAATGTGAAAGAGGCAGCGCCTGGATTCGAACCAGGAACCAAGGACCTGCAATCCTTCCCCTTAGCCATTTGGGTACGCTGCCTCCGAAATTATCTTCTGCCATCGAATACGATATCATTCTGTGTGAATATTTTAAAAATTACCCCTGGTACCATGTTGACCGAATTCATTGTAGACCGTATTCATTCTTTGGGTCATTAGGAATATCTAACGTATATTTACCAAAACTTTTTTCATATATTTTGGCAAATACATATTTGATAATGATTTTCATTCTTACTTAAAGTATACTATGGAGCAGAAGGAATCAACAGCAATTTTACCAGGAAAACAATTGCTCTAATCCCGGCAGAACAGCCAGTACCAACGTGGCTGCCGGTTGGTACATCACAGGGCAGTGAATTCTACACCGAGGATTAAAGACGTCATGCAATTAAAACACCAGGAGTTGGACAATCGGGCCCGGCAAATTTTGGGCATACCGGCCAGCGCTTCGCAAGATGAAATCAAACAGGCGTATCGGAAAAAAGCGAAAATATTCCATCCTGATATCACCAAAAAAGATGATCGTCTTATGGGAGTGGTCAACCAGGCCTATCACCGGTTGACCCGCCGAAAGAACGTAAGTACCACCCTTCTTGAGGATGATTCACTGGTCTCACTGGTTACGGATTTGCCTGTGGAACCGATTGAGCAGGTTCGATCCTACGAAGAGTGGCACAGGGACCAGTTCTATAACATGGATCAAAAGTCGATCTGGCCTGAATAGTACTAATGGTCTCCTGAGATAATCAGCAGGATAAGGCAGCGAAGGAGTTATTACACGGTAGAGTATTTGGACTCAGTAGCTCCCCTCCTCAGGGGCGTATTCCTGTTCACCGTGCCCGGTAAACACCCGTAGCAGGCACCTGGGATTCCCCAGAAGCATCGGAACCTGATCCCGGTAGCGCCTGTAGTCTTCACCGAATTTTTCCTCCTGTTCCCTTTCTTCCACGAAAAACAAAAAGACAATGATCCACGTCCACTGCACAACCGTAATCACTACAAAACTCCACAGATGCCCGATAACCAACCCGAGCGAAGTCATAAAAATACCAACCCCCAGATGATGGGGATGCCGGACACATTGGTATATATCCGTGGTAATCAATCGTGTGGTGCACCCCCACTGTTCCCGGACTCCCCCCTGCCGGGCGAGGAGGCGACCGGTCCGCTTCAGGGGGAAATGCGCCAGGATTATCCCAGCCAGCCCGAGCAACCGGAGGTAAAGAGGAAACGCTTCCGTTTTTAGAATAACATCCAGAATTATACCAATTGCAACCGAAGCGCCTGTCATCAGGAGCCAGTAGATTAACCGCTTCCGGCATACGGACATAGTCCACCTCCTGTATTGCACTCTTGGCTACTTAAATAAAAATCTCTTCCCCGACCTTAATATCCCGGTAACGCTCGCCAAACGCTTCCCGGAATTGGTTCAGACTCCAGTCGGAACTGTCATGCGGTGAAAGGGCTACTATCTTTGGATTAACTTCGCGGATGGCGTCAATACCACGGAAGACATCCTGCTCGTTTATGGGATGCCACGGCGGACGATCCGCTCCCACAATCCGCTGGACATTTAACGGTCCCACATACACTCTTCCGCCATGGACAGGATAATGTAGTCCCCCGATGACGGCGTAAACCGGGTCATCAAACAGGACGCGAGCCCGACCGATAATCCTCTCAATGGTGGGGTGTCCACAACCGATAATAATCACGAGTCCCTTATTCGCCACTCTGATAATCAGGCTCTGTTCCTCGGTATATCCAAGGAGATAGAGGAATCTCGGTAGCGGTCCTGTGCTCACAATCCCTTTCCATAATTCCGCCGGTTCCCGAACGACTGAAAGATGCGGTTCCGGATTCCATTTGGATGGAGTTATGGGCACAGGGGTATAGACCTGAATAGATCTTAGGGATACCGATCCCTGGGACACGCTGAATTCCCGGTTTTTCTGCTCCCGCATACCACCCAGATGATCAAGGTGAGCGTGGGTGAGAACAATCCCATCCAGACCATCGGGTGTTATATCCAATTCACGCATATTGTGAAGCAGTGGCGACGGATGTTCTTTTCCCTGGTTGTATCCAACATCCATGAGAATCGAGGAATCATCCGCCCGAATAAGATACGACACGCCGGGTTCCGTACGGAATTTGTCACCCCCAGCGTACCAGTCAATCAATGGAAGGATCGACAGATGGTCTACAGTGCCCACCCCGGACAAGTGCCGGATGTAAGTGTTTTGTATCGCTCGTTTGGCTCTGGCCTTCCCAAAATACAGGTGGACCAGCGTTGCTCCGAACAGGAGTAAGATTAATACCACAATTGCTAGCAAAATATTGAGAAATGTCATTCGTGCACTCTGGTTAAACCCTCAATTGTTTTCACTTCACTGTTAGGTGATTTTATAACCCTGATAATTCATGAATTAGTCAGGTTTAAAAATTTCCAATGGAATTATTTCCTTGTTTATATTTTTGGGTTGTGGTCTTCCTTCTTCAAACACTCTTCGCAGTACCCGTAAAACTGGATTATGTGATCCTCAATGCGAAAATGATATCGCTCCTCCAGCCCGGATTGCACCATCTCTACAAATTTTTGCTCCTCCTCCATAAAATCTTCGTAATTGAGGATTTTCTGGCATTTTTTACAGATCAGGTGATGGTGATGTCCCGGTTCATCAGATCCGGGGACTATTTCATAACGGGCTTTCCCCTCGCCGAATTCAAATTTGCTGAGAATTCCGCTCCGGACGAACAAGTTAACCGCACGGTATACTGTGGCAATTCCGATAGTCGGCTTCTCCTCGTGTGCTGCCAGATAGATATCTTCCACGGTGAGATGCCGGTTTTGGTTCCGGGTCAATACGGACAATACTACCTGGCGTTCATCTGTAATACTCACGCCTTGCTTGTTTAACCGCGATACGTACCAAGGCTCGTTCATATCGTCTCCAAATTTACTTTTCAATTATTTCCAATTGATAATATCTCATGGCACACTATTCATTCCATATTCATTGGAGACTCTGAAAATTCTCTCACCCTGTATAATTCATATTACACAAACTCTTTCAATTTCCGATAGCGTTCCTGCGTGACCGGCCAATAATCTTCATGATATATCAACGATGCCGGGTGCGGCAGCGGATAAAGCTGCCCTCTCTCAGTCGGAATAATAGTCCCGAAAAGTTCGGCAATATCGGACCGGGATTCCGGATCGGAATGGTTCATACTTCGGAGCATATGCCGGGTGGCATAATAACCGAGCGGCACCAGGACCTCCGGATCGACTAAAGAAATCTCACGGTCCAGATAATCACTGCAAGCCTCGATCTCATCCTGTTTTGGTCTGCGGTAGTCCGGCAACCGGCACTTGACCAGATTGGTCATATAGAGTGCATCCCTGGAGACACCGGCAGTCGAAAGCAGGATATCCAACACCCCGCCGGAAGGCCCGATAAACATCCGATTTTCTTGGTCTTCCGTGTCACCGGGAGCCTGGGCGATCAGCATAAGCCGGGCATTCGTGTCCCCTTCACCGCATAACGCGTAGGTCCGGCTCTCTGCCAGCCGGCATCGCTGGCAATTGCGTATCTCCTGATTGAGTCGCCGGAACCTGTGATCTTTACTATCCACTTTGTCTGTTTCCCCGCATCTGATTTATCAGGTGGGAGATAGCTGACACAGTTTTAATCGTTGTTCCGCTTCTTCCGGAGCAGCTGGTGATGGTATCCGCCCTCCCGGAGCATCTTTGATCCGCATGAGGGGCATTTTCGCTCCTGGCAGGGAACGCCAGCCCGGTGTGCCGTGGTTTCGCCGCACTTGGGACAGATACACCGCCCTGAGGGGCCCATGGATTGGGATTCCTGTCCCTGGCGTTGGTTTCTGCCTCCAAGTCCTCTGCCTTGTTCTTGGCCTCTACCTTGTCCCTTTCCGGATCCTCTTCCTCTTCCGGTTCCGCTCCCTGAATTATTGTGAAATCTATCAAACATCTTTATTACACTCCGTTGCTATTAATTACAGTTTCATTATGTACAAAGACCACCGGAACATCGTACCTCGATACCATGGATTATAATTCTGATTCGACTTCCTCACCATTCGTTTCGGAAATCATCTGTTTTATGTGATTCCGTTCATCCACCAGCACCACCCGGGGCGATACGGGAAAGTCAGATAATTCAAAGCCGGCGATGATAATAGTGTCGTCCAGCATTACCCGTCTCGCAGCCGCCCCATTTAATCCCATGATACCTGAATCCCTTGTCCCCGGGATGATATACGTTTCAAAACGCTCACCGTTGGTGACATCCCATACCTGCACGAGCTCACCCTCTTCAAATCCGGCTGTGTCCAGCAACGTTTCATCTATGGTAATACTTCCGGCATAATGGAGATTGACGTCAGTAACCCTGGCATGATGAATTTTACTGCGTAAATACCACCGCATGTGATTTTCCCTTCCTACAATTCGAGCATACGATCCAAAGCCCGTTTTGCCGGTATCCGGACTTTTTCAGGAACCGTCACCTGGTTTTTCATTTCAGCCAGCGCATCCCGAACCAGCGGCAGAGTTATGGATTTCATCCCGTGGCAGACTGTTCCAACAGGATAAAACGCCTTCTCCGGATTCTCTCTTGTGAGCCGATACAGAATCCCGTCCTCGGTCCCCACGATGAATTCTCCCGATGTGGATGCAGAAGCGTGCGATAACATCTGGGCGGTACTTCCCACAAAATCCGAGATCCGGATAACTGGCGGTGGGCATTCCGGATGCGCCATAACCTCCGCTTCCGGGTGCAATCGCTTCATATGGCGGATCGCTCCGGGCTGGATATTTTCATGGACATAACAATACCCGTCCCAGAGTTCTATCTCTCTGCCCAGCGAGGTGGAAACATACTGCCCGAGATTCCGGTCCGGTACGAAAAGCACGGGAAAACCGTCAAGTGACTTTACCACGTCGACCGCACTGGATGACGCACAACAGATATCGCTTACGGCCTTCACTTCAGCAAATGTATTTACGTAACTCACGACTTTCGTTTCAGGCGGCAAGGTCGCTTTCCTGGCTTCCACTTCCGCTGCCGATGCCATCTCTGCCAGGGTACATTCCGCCCTCTTTGACGGCAATAGTACAGTCTTGTCCGGATTAAGAATCGCTGCTGTTTCCGCCATAAACTCCGCACCGCAGAATACGATAACCGAGGCATCTGTTCTGACAGCTCGCCGGCTCAACTCCAGCGAATCCCCTGTGTAATCCGCCATGACCTGGACCTCGCCGCGCTGGTACACGTGGGCAAGTATCACAGCGTCCCGAGTCTCCTTTAACGAGGCGATTTCATTTTGAATATCTTCGAGGAATACCATGCACTATTATCCGCAGGAAGTCCCTGCTTCTCTTTTGATAATGATTTTCATTATCTATAAAAAGGATACGGAGATTACTTTAAGGAGTCAATGAATTTTTTCGCATGATTGACTTAACCTGAATAATTTATAGATTTCACATGTACTAAACTTTGTGAAGTACTATAAACCAGTCTTACAAGGGATGCCACTCTTCGACAAGCTCAGAGTGACATACCGAGGCGTCATCCTGAGCTTGTCGAAGGGTAGACGCCGGAAAAAGGCTTCTGACCTTTAAAAATTCAAGATACATCTCGATGAAAATTCTCCAATTTTCGAAATCCATGAATTATTCAGGTTAAATAAGATCCCTGGGATTAACCGGAAAAATTTTCTTTTTCACCACCCGGTTTTTCCGATGACACGGCAAGAAATTATTGTCCTTTGGGTCGACTTAAATCTTGCATAATCCGCTATTTGTAAATACGTTTAAACAACTTCTATTCAGCATTATACTTCCGACTGTCAGCTGCGATTAGCATACCTGAGTCCAGGCGAATAATACCGACATCTGCTGTTGTTGTCACATATTCGATCATACGGTTTAGGACACCAATAAACGGGTATGAAGTCAACCAAAACAAGGAGGCAGTTGTTATGATCGGTATGAACTTCCTGAGTTTCATTATTCTGTTGGTGATCAGTATCATCGTCTCAGCGGTGATGCACTACGGAATGAAATACTACATCCGCCCGGGGTTCGGCTCCTTCCTCTCCAAAATGATATTTGGGTGGATCGGCGCCTGGCTTGGCACCCCTGTGTTCGGTGAATGGTGGGGAGGTGTCAATTACCAGGATATCTACTTTGTCCCGGCCATACTGGGCTCTATCGCCGTCATAATCATTATAGTAGATCTGGTAAAAACCACCAAATCCGTGGTGGAAACTGCTGAATCCGAACCCGCTCCCGGCGGTACGCAGGAACCCCAGTTCTAGAATTCAACCGGTCTTCTTTCCTGAAGGCAGAGCAGATTCCTTTCGCAGGTAGGACAACATCCTGCTGCAAAAGGTATTATTTCGTTATGCTCTCCGCTTCCAGGATACTGCTATATCACGGATAGCACCGGTGTCAGCCGATGTCACCAGCTGTGCGTAGGCATGGAGTGCCAGGGAAACCTCTCGCTGGCGCTCCCCCGGATGAAAACCGCTATTATCCGCCATTGCATGGAGTCTCTCCGATATTTCATCGCTGGAAAGCTGTACATCCATCCTGCGGTTTGGAATGTCGATGCGTATGATATCGCCGTCCTGTATAACCGCAATCTCGCCTCCGGCTGCCGCCTCGGGTGACACGTGACCGACAGATAATCCGGAGGTCCCACCGGAAAAACGTCCATCGGTGATAAGAGCACACTCCCGCTCCAAATGCACTGAGCGGAGATATGAAGTAGGATAGAGCATTTCCTGCATCCCCGGTCCGCCCTTTGGTCCTTCGTATTGTATGACCACCACATCCCCGGCTTTTACCTCCCCCTCAAGAATTCCCGTGCACGCACTTTCCTGTGATTGATACACCTTTGCCGGTCCCTCGAAAATCATCATATCTTCGCGGACACCGGCGGTTTTCACGATACTGCCCCGTGATGCAATATTACCGAAAAGTACGGCAAGACCACCATCAGCCCGGTAAGCATGCTCAATATCTCTGATGCATCCCTGCTCCCTGTCAAGATCCAGGGTATCATAGAGCCGGCCCTGGGAGGCCAGGTTCAGGTTTCGTCCTGATGTACCAAGGGCGCACCGGGCATTCATGTGTGCCTCCTGCAAAGCTGATTCCCGGCCGATGTCATATCGATTAAGTGCCGTATCCAGGAATAGACCGTCTACACGACGTTGATTAGTGTGAAGCAATCCCTTCCGATCCAGTTCACCTAAAATGGCAAAAACCCCGCCCGCCCGGTTTACGTCCTCCATGTGATAACGACTATTGGGCGCCACCTTGCACAGGCAGGGGATGTCTCTGGATAAGGCATCGATATCAGCCATGGTGAAATCGACCTCCGCCTCTCTGGCAATTGCCAGCAAATGAAGTACGGTATTTGTGGATCCGCCCATCGCCAGATCCAGAGCCATGGCGTTTTCAAATGCCTCGCGGGTGGCAATCGACCGGGGTAAAACACGAGCATTTTCCCTTGAGTAATACTCTTCGGTCATCTCCACGATCCGTTCCGCTGCCTGGGTGAAAAGCCGCTTTCTCCTGGTATGGGTTGCCACAATCGTTCCGTTGCCTGGCAGTGCCATCCCCAGTGCTTCTGCAAGACAATTCATGGAATTGGCCGTGAACATGCCGGAACACGAGCCGCAGGTTGGACAGGCAACTTTCTCAAGCTCCTCGATAACCGTATCCGGCACCTCCGTATCGGCTGCCTGAACCATTGCATCAATCAAATCATAGGATTCCCCATCCATCCGCCCTGCTTCCATGGGACCACCAGAAACAAATATGGTGGGAATATTAAGTCGCATGGTTGCCATCAGCATCCCCGGGGTGATTTTATCACAATTACTGATACATACCAGGGCATCCACCCGATGGGCATTGCACATATATTCCACACTGTCGGCGATTAATTCCCTCGAGGGCAGGGAATACAGCATCCCGTCATGTCCCATGGCGATCCCATCACAAATCGCGATGGTATTGAACTCGGCAGCAAAATATCCGTGCTCTTCAATCAGGGATTTCACATACTGTCCGATTTCATGTAAATGGGTATGTCCCGGGACAAACTGGCTGAAGGAATTAGCGATGCCTATCACCGGGCTGCCGAATTGTTCCTCCCGCATTCCCGTGGCACGCCAAAGGCTTCTGGCGCCGGCCATTCGCCTGCTGGTGGTTACAGTGGCACTTCGTAAGGGTATCGTCATGAAATATTCTCCTGCTTTTATCTTTTGATTCCGTTCGAAAATTTCCCATAAGGATGCCGGGACAATTCACTGTATCTTATGCTGGTTATATTTCAAGGCTCACCCCGGCATACCATGTGCGGCCAATCAATGGTCCCCAGATATAGGCAGCATCATCTGTCCGCCTGTCCTGCTGGATATAATTATTTAGGTTTTTCGCCCCAATAAATCCAGTAAGTCCGGATTGAAATGTATACGCAACCCGGGAATTCAAAAGCCAGAACGATGGTGTCTGTTTGATCTGAGCCGGCACTGCTTCGTCAAAATAGTAATCCAGATACATGGACCCGGTATAATCGGCTGAGCAGGTCAGCTGCCATTTTCCAGGGTCCACATGGCCGGTAATACTCCCGGTAAACCGGGGATTTCGGGAGATTATCCGGCTACGATCAGCTGCTCGTTGATAGATTCTGTCCCACTCGTGATAAAGGTGGACCCCCGGATTTTCACCGTACGCCTCAATCCACAGTTGACGATAAGCAGTAGCCGGAAGGTTCCAATCCTCCCGGGGAGCGGTATATCGCGCATCCGTAAAGGTAAGACTCCCTTCAATTCTAACCTGCGCGGAAAATGCCGATTGCCAACCCAACTCAACACCCTGGGTAAATGCATCACCTAAATTCTGCCACTGGTAATCATATCCTTGGCTTTTTACGGTCGATTCGGCATTTACAAAACCGATTTTTCCCTGCAGATTCGTCCGGAACAGGTTCACCGAAATATTATGTTGTCCAACGATGCCCGGAATAGTGTACATGAGAGAGAGATTTCCGCTTTGAGAGCTCTCTGGCTTCAATTCCGCCGGTTTATACACACGCGGAGACCCACTACAGAGGTGGAGATCTTCGTCAAAGGTGTAAGGAACCCGATATCCGGTACCGAAACTCATCCGGAAGATTAGATTCCGGAATGGCTCTACCTTCACAGCGGCGCGTGGGTTGACGACCTGTTCATTGTAAGTTGCCTCCGGGATATCCATCTCTGCAATATCTCCGGTACCGGTAAACTGGTCCGTGGATTGGTGTGCATCATACCGGGCGCCAAAAACCATGTCGATACCAGACACGGGTTTCCATTCGCCCTGCATGAACGCACCATAATTATCCGCCCGTTTTTTACTCATGGACTGGTAAGGCGCACCTGCTTCCAGATTCAACTCCGGGATCGACTCTATCAGGCAATACATTCCTGTTTCTCTCATGCGATCTCCCAGATACTGGGCGCCGGCCAACAGACGAAAGGTACTGGTCAGCGGATGAGTGTATTGTATATCTCCCACATATTGTCGTTCTTCGGCAATGTAAGGCCGCATGAGATCAACAGACGGAGTTTCTCCTCCGTGGGTAGCCTGGTAATCCGTCAAAAAAGCATCACTGGTAGCCGAGCGATAATGGCTTGTCCAGGTGGCATTTAACTGGAGGGTGCTGCCGGCTGAGAAACGTGTTTGATAGCCAAGTTTCAATTCATAGCGCTTCGTTTCGATGGCCTCGGAACCCGGAGCGAACGGATTTTCCCAGGCATCACCGAAGAGCACTCCACCACGTCGCGCTTCATTGATAGTATGGCCTGCAGCAGTCACCTGGTCGTCTCCCAGCAGGTTATACCAGTTGACCCGCAGACCGGTGGTGATATTATCCGACTGGACCCGATCTGTCAGTCCATCACCGTTAGCATCAATGGCTGAACCGGTATTTTTTTGAGCATTTACCGTCATATCCTGATTTTCGCGGCGGTGAGAAGCATTGATAGTCATAAGATTCGTGCCATGCGTTCCAACGCGCATTCTCGCTTTCACAGTCGGAGACCCTTTGGGTCGCTTGGTAATAATGTTTACCACACCGGCAATGGCGTTACTGCCGTATAAAGCACTGCCAGCCCCTTTCACAATTTCGACCTGCTCAATATCCGCAGTGGGAATTTGCTGCAATCCATACACCCCTGATAATCCCGAGAACGTAGGCATTCCATCGATCAATACCTGGGTATGCCCGGATTCCAGTCCCTGCATCCGGATGGTGCTAAAGTTACAGTAGCTGCAGCGTTGTTCTACCTGCAAACCGGGTTCGCCACGCAGCGATTCATACAGCGTTTCCGCTGCCTTCTCGGTAAAATGTCGTGCCGTAATCACCTCGGTATGTACCGGAACATCCCTGACATGGCGGTGTGTCCGTGTCCCTGTCACTACCACTGCCTGGCTTTCCAGCGGACTCTCTTTCATAGCAAATTCAAGGATAGAGTGCTCTTGCGGTTGGAGCGTGACCTCTTTTTTCTGTGACTGATACCCAATGACTGTGACGGTCACGACATAAGTTCCGGGTGGAATCCTGGTCAGGTGAAACCGCCCCCTGGTATCAGTGGCTGCTCCCCAATACGTATCTTCGATAAATACATTGGCGGCAGCGATTTGATCGCGAGTATCGGCGTCTAACACCTGCCCTGAAATAGCCGCCGCTCTGTCCTGCCGACGATATCGGTGCTGTTGTTGTTTCTGATTCAATGTTGACCGCAGGGCATCACCATTCGGGTATTTTGATCCATATACTATAAAATCTGGTTGATTAAATCCCGCAAGTACACTAAACAGCACTCCAAAGCTGATTATATTAAGTTGTTGCATATATTCCCCCAAATCCAATTGCATCATTTTGAATCTGCTCGTACAGGTTCAAAATCCTGCAAAATGCCATGCCGCACAGTTACTCCCCTGTGAGACTGGCCCTACTATTTTAAACTAGTTCATACAGAAAAATACAGAGGAAGGAAAGGCGGAGCCCGAATTTGCAGTGTAACAACATAGCCGCGTCTTAGCGGTGGTATCCTACTTAACGGAGAAATGTGCTTTTCGAAATTCAAATTAAAACCGGGCAGTACCGGGACATAATTCAGATGATGCTCAGGATTATTTAAGTTGTAATACAGGAATTCAAGCGTGGAATGATCGTGAGCCGGTTTTTTCGGGGATTCCTGTTCCTGGTGTGGGTATGGATGGCTGTGTACTACCAAGCGACCTGACGGAGTGGTATGACTATGCAAAAACGCAAATGAGAGTACAAACCAGGCGAAGGATATTACGGCAAGCATACGCGCTTCGTAACACAATGTCCGGGAATTTTTATACTTGCTTATCATCAGTCATTCCGACTTTAAACAGGAACTCTTCTCTTGTTCCCTGGTAACTATTTGTACATTTAGATTTTTTCTCATATTAAAATCCGAAAAGCCACTTGAATCCAACGACGAACCGCCAAAACTAATAGCATCGGGGACATTCCGGTATTTGCCATTCAGATCCGTTGTCCGGGTTGTGCCGGGGTCAGGTCTGATATTTCCTGATGGATTGCGATTACGCGAGTCACCCCACATTCGCACTTACCGGCTGGGTAATTATCTCTTTCAATTTTTTGGCAATATCCATGGTGATCTGAGTAATCGGGGCATCCGGCAGTTCAAATACATACGATTTACCTTCGTCTGACAGTTGACGTGCTTGAAAATCAACGGGCAGTGCTCCCAAAAAAGGTATATCCAGTTCTATCGCCTGTTTCTCTCCGCCTCCGACACCAAAGAGATCGATGTGCTCACCGCAATGCGGACAGATCAATCCCGACATATTTTCGATCACCGCAATATGCGGGATCTTCATTTTCTGCGCCATGCGAATAGCCCGCCGGGCATCCATTACTGAAACGTCCTGAGGGGTGGTGACGATAATTGCCATATTCGGCTTCATTTTTTGCATGATCGTGAGAATCTCGTCTCCGGTGCCCGGGGGCAAATCGGCAATTAAATAACTCAGGTTCCCCCAGTCGGCATCGCTCAGAAACTGTGATATCAATTTCGACCGCATAGGCCCGCGCCATATCACCGGCTGGTCCGGGTCGAGCATACTGGCAATCGAGATCACCTTGACCCCATGGTAATCCAATGGAACAATTTGCGAATTTCTGGATGCCAATCTGCCCTGAAGTCCCAGCATCTTCGGGACGTTCGGTCCGGTCACGTCCGCATCCAGAATGCCGGTGGACACACCCAGTTTTTGGAGTCCGCAGGCCAGATTAACGCTCACCGTCGTTTTTCCGACGCCCCCTTTTCCGCTGAATACAGCAATCTTGTTTTGGATATCCTGTAAATTTGTATCGAGTCGTTTCTGCTCTTCTTCCATTCGTTTCTTCTGTTCTTCGGTCATATCAGCCATTACTTCTCCTGCCTCATTTCATAGCATTATTATCAGGGAGTTTTATATCCATCTTCTCACGTTCTTTTTGTATGTGTGGTACTGCGTATCAAACACTGCCCGCAAATTTTCCTCCTCCATCGGAATAAAGACCCAGTCGATGACGAGGATAAAAATTATTGGTGGCAGCAGTGTCAGCATCGATCCGAAAAGAATCGAACACCCAAACAGAATTGCCGCCATTCCCAGGTACATGGGATGCCTGCTAACGGCAAATGGGCCGCGTGTAATAAAGGCTCTGGGCATTATATGTGGCTTAACGTTAGTGTCGTACTTTTTAAAAAGCTGATCCGTCCAAAGATTCAGGGCGATCCCAAACAGTATCGGCAGAATACCAAGAAAAGTATACGGTTGAGACAAATACTCCAGATTCGGTGCGACAAAATGCAATCCGACTAATATTAATACAGCTGCCCAAAAATACATCGTTGGCATCACTTTTCTCATCGCGTGTCTCAAACCGTTTTTCTCGCTCATAGTTCATGCCCTCATCTTCTGCCAGCAGGCTGTCATGCACAGGGTTTACAATCGGTGCCTTACAAAAACCATCATACTTAATTGAATGACTTTTTCAATACTTTACTTCAGAACTCCAATACCCTGCCAGCACCTGGCTGGAGATATTTTTCCGGGTGTCGGCTCTTTATTTCATTCTGGTGTTGGGTACAATGGGCCGGACAGACCAAGTCAACCCGATCGAGCAAATCAAAGTCACTGAACCCGTGGAAACCACCGATAATGGCATGAACAGGCCCGAATTCTTCCATCGTCTCAACAATTTGCCGGAGTGCGGGGTGAGAACATCCGGTTACAAGCACCAGACCGTCCGGACTTTCCAACCCAAGCGATTGTTCAATGCCGTCCAGCTCGCCAGTTGTATACGCTCCCCGAAAAATCTCCCTGGACGCCTCTTCATAATAGAGTTGGCGCGCATGTTTTATCCCGCGGAGGGAGTGAGGTGCATAGACATCGACATTACTATTGTGCTGAAGAAAGGCATCCAGTCCCCCGATGTGATCGAAGTGCGAATGCGAAAGGAAAATCACATCGACAACGGACGGGTCAATTGACAGCGCCTGCATATTCGACAAGAGAATCGAGCCGCTGCCACCGGTATCAAACAGGATGATGGGTGTATCAGGTTTCTGAATCAAACAGGCAAAGCCCCAATCTGACTCCAGACCGGACTTGTAAACTTCGTTATCGTACAGCAGGGTAATTTTCATTAGTCACTCAGTCCAATGCATTCAAATAAGTGTATTGGTTCAAGTATTACGTACTGTGTATTGCGTATCCTCACTTAACCTTTTCTACACGCGGTACGGAATACCTACTTTTATCCTCGCTGTTATTCGATGGGCTGGTATTATCAGTAGTCTATTCCTCGCCTGACTCTGATTTTTCCAGTTCCTCCAGACGCCGACGAATTTCCTTTAACTCCTTTTCCATCATTTTGGCTTCTTCGCGGAGCCACTTTTTCTCGTCCTCCGTGGATGGGTTACTATATCCCTGTCCCGGATACGGGTAGCCGGCACCCCATCGCCAGCCTCTGCCAGCGCCCCAGCCATAGCCGTAACCGCCACCACGTCTTCCCCAGCCCCAGCCGCGACCGAAACCACCACCTGCCCAGGCATTTGCATATCCCGGTCTGTCATAGCCGGCGCAATATCCGGCGGCTCGTCCTGACATTGGTCCCATTCTTCCCGGACCTGTTCTATCTCCTGCAGGCATTTTGAACCTCCTTATTATTATTGAGAATGATTTTCATTTTCATACGGAATTTATAAACACTGGCACATGCAGTCAATAATAAATTCACGATCTTTTGAAGGTATCCGAAAGTCGTTTCCGGTTATACCCGTTGCGTGGAATTGATTAAACCGCATCAGAAAAAGTCCCCACAGTATCATCCTAAGCGGAGCCGTCCCAAGGAGATCCCTACGGGGAAGGTTCTCCTTTGCAGAGATCATAAGTATTGGCTAGGAAATTCTTCGCTCACGCTCAGAATGACATACATTTTTGGATCTTTTTTTCTTCGCCCAGAACGAACTCGCATTGAACAATGCTATTCCACACAACGGATTTCCCTCTCAAAAAAAAACGAGCCTGCCGGGACCGACAGCCCGGCAGGCTCACTATTTACTTGCAATCCAGAGCCGGCGGATATCATACTTCCCCACCGAAAACGGACCGCGGAGACTGGTTAGCTAATGAACGCATTGAGCATCCAAATGGTCTCTTCCAGCCAGTCTATCTGTTCCGACATGAGATCGGCAGTTGCGACATCGTCCGCCTCTTCTGTAACGACTATAATTGTCTTCGAATCCTTGTGCAGCGCGCGGAAATCTTCCAGCAACCGGCTGGCTACTTCTTCAGCGGTAAAACTGGTACTTGTTTCCTCTTCAAACGACGCATATTCCAAATATCCTGCCATAGTAGACAGCGGAGTCTCATCCAGCTGGCGAATTCGTTCAGCGACCTCGTCTACCATATCGGCAAACTGGTCATAGAATTCTTCGGTCACGTTATGGATGTTATAAAACTGCGGTCCCGTGATATTCCAGTGATAGTTCCGCAGTTTCACATAGACTACCATCTGATTCGCCAGCAGTTCATTGAGTTTGGATATTAATTTTCCTCCGGACATTTTTTTCTCCCTTCAGTTGGGTTTCAGTCTTATTCTATTTTTCTTTCAATCTTTCTTGACCGGAATTTCCCGCTCAGATATTCATTCTCCTGTGTCATTATATGCCGAGTACATATAAACCGAACAGACCAATGATCAGCCCCACGAGTACATTAATCCCTTTCACACCTAAAAAAGCGCGTTTGGAGACCGCAAGCAGCGGCAGCATGCCGTGACCATCCTGGACAATGGAACTGGCTAGCAGGATGCTGAGAGGAATTGAGCCCTGGGCAAACAGCGTGACAAAAAGCAGATGTGGTCCCGATTCCGGAATAATGCCGATTAATACTGCAATGATTAATACGGTCAGATAGTTCGCCTGAATCCACGAATTCAAATCTATATAAGTTTCAAGCAAGTGGATGACCAACAGCGCTCCGAAAGTCCAGAGAAATATTCGGGGCACATGCTTTAACACTACGTGTTTCCAGAGATGCTCTTCCAGGAAATGTTCCGGCACCGTGATTCCCACAAAGAGACCGAATCCGCCCGAGAGTAACATCGTCACCCACATCCAATTCCATTCGGGCGGCCCGATTTCACCGGCAAGCAGCCCTATCACAAAGAGGATCAGCACACCGTTGAGCAGTCCTCGCTCCATGCTTAAATGCTTCAGCTGGGGCAGGATCTGGTCCCTGACGAAACATTCGCAGTATTCTTCCTCATGGAGTGTAAACTGGTGGGTAAAGGTTTCTCTGACTAACGCGGTACCTTGCAGTAATGTATCCGTCAGGTACGCTGTTAACAGGCCGACTCCCAACAGGATGGAAAATAATATGAGCGCCTTTCCCGGAAACATGGACAGCATCACATAGGCCTCATCACCACTTGTGGCAATCATGGCTCCCACCAATGCACCAAAACTAATGGTATTGTGGGAATAGAGTGCGACGATGGTAAACGGACCAAGGCATCCGGGAACCGCACCAAGCACCGTTGCCAGCAGATACTGTCCCCATTGATTTCCCTGTAATTTATCCTGCCACGCCCCACGGGTTTGCACATGGATATACTCGATAACGAGCATCATGATAAACACGAAACCGGTGATCATGAAGGCGTGTTTTAACACGTTAATCAGGTTCATCGTATCATGCAGTTGGTTATTGTGATGCTTGTTGTATCCTGCCGAGTTCCCGCAATTGTTTTTTCAGCAAATGCCGCTCTACTGTTGAGGCATGGTCGATAATCAGTACACCGTTCAGATGATCAACTTCGTGCTGGATAATACGAGCGGTTAACCCTTCCACTTCCATCTTGATTTGATCTCCCGAAATGTCGATCGCAGTCATATAAATGGAAAAATCACGTGTAACATTGACCGAGACCCCTGGCAAACTGAGGCATCCTTCTTCCATCTGGTGTTTATCCAGATGTTCGTGTATTTCCGGGTTGAGGAACGTCAGGTATTCCTCTTCATCTCTGACAACGATGATCCGATGTAATACCCCAACCTGTGGCGCAGCCAGACCAATGCCTCCTTCTTCAGCCATCAGCAATTTCATCTCTTCGGTCAGCGTGCGGATCTCCCCGGTGATATTATCTACCGGCCTGGCGTGTTCCCGTAATACGTGGTCCGGATAAATGCGCAATCGATGCGATTTACTCACAAGATCACTCCTCCGAATATCAACCGGGTTACGACGCCCAGAATTGTGGCGATGCCCAACGTGATGCTGGCGACAACCAGCGTCCACCGGAGTCCCAACTCTTTATATAACACTGCCAACGCCGCCAAACAGGGAATGTAAAAAGTGACGAAAACAGTAAATGTCAGAATTTGTCCTGCACTGAGGACCGTCATCACCTGCGTAGTCCCGATGGCCTGAACCAGCATAATCAACGACAGCTCTTTCCGCAGGATACCGAAGATCAGAGTAGTACCCAGTACAGCAGGGAGCCCCAACGCGGTAGTAGTCAACGGTGACAGAAACTCATTGAACAAATTCACCCAATGATAGAATTGTGCCACCGCCAGAATTGCACTTCCGACAATCAGGAGCGGCCAGGCGATCACCACAAATTCCCGGACCCGAAACCAGATTTTCTTCAGAATATTCTCCAGGGAGGGCATACGATACGGCGGCATTTCCATAATCATCCCCGGCGTAAGCGAAGGCATCATCACTGACATGGTTTTGCCTGCCATCACGATGACAATAATATTCAACATATAGATCCCGATGGCAGCCACAGGACCAAGATAATACGCCACCAATCCAAAGATGACCACACTCCGGGCAGAACACGGTACCAGGGTTGCGATAACTGAGGTAATAATTTTGTCCCGTTTATTCGGGAGAATGCGCGTGGCGAACAACGCCGGTACTGTGCATCCGTACCCCAGAATCGCCGGCATTATTGCCGTGCCATGCAGCCCGATTTTGTGCATAAAGGTATCCATCAGAAAGGCAACTCTCGGGAGATAGCCCACATCTTCCAGAAAACCGAGCACCAGAAAAAACGGCAGCAGATACGGCAACACGATGGCAAGTCCCCCGCTCACCCCGGAAAGAGCACCGTCCAAAATGATAAAGCCCAGGCTGTCCGAGTTAAACCTCGTTGCCAATAATTCCCTGAGGTAATGGAAGAGGTCCAGTAACGGCTCTTCAAGGTACGCCCCGACCCCGAACACGAAAAAAAAGATCCCCGCAAGTACAATTCCCAGCAGCAGATATCCCCACCGCGGATGCAGAAACATATTGTCCAGTCGTTCCCGCCAGTCAAGCGGAGCTTCCAGCTGGGTTATGACGGATTGAGCCAGTCGATGAGCATAGGCGTTTCGTTCTGAGATCATCAAGGTATCGGAGACGGAACCCCCACCGGCTAATTCCGACCTGACGGCCTCTACCTTCTCCGTCAATCCGTTGAGATGGACCCCTGAAATCCGGTTCACCAATTCGGTTTCACCCTCCAGCAATTTGACAGCGATGAACCGTGATGAAATGGAGCACTCCGGGCTCGACCGGGAAATTTCGTGTTCGATTTGATGCACTGCCGATTCAACACCCGGAGAATATTGGGGCTGAGTTGCCTGTTCACGGATTTTCTGTTTATATATGTTTCGGACGGTTAGAAACAGGTCATGGATTCCGATATTTTTGGAGGCGACTGTTTCTATTATCGGTACGTGTAACAGGTTGCTCAGTTTTTCTGAATCGATCTCGATCCCCTTCGCGTGTGCATCATCCATCATGTTCAGCGCCACCACTACCGGCTTCCCCAGTTCCATCAGCTCAAGTGTTAAGGGAACCGAGCGCTCCAGACGTGACGCATCCACCACACTGATGATCACATCAATTGGCTGGGTTATCAAATATTCCCCAATCTCCAGGGATATCTCATCCACGCCCGAAAGCGAATAACAGCCGGGAAAATCCACGAGTTCGGACACCATGCCGTTCAATCGGACTGTGCTCTCTTCGTACCGGATTGTCGTCCCCCCAAAATTGGACGAAACGGATTTATACCCGGCGACTGCGTTATAAATACTACTTTTCCCGACGTTTGGCGGACCGATGACGGCAATTTTCACTGGACCGGCTCCACAAATACCTTGGAGGCAATGCCCCTGCCGATAGCCGTTTCGGAGTTGTTATATTTTATTATCAGCGGTCCGGAAAACGGGGCATTGCGACGCACCTGCACCTCTGATCCTATCTCAATCCCAAGGTGAGCCAGTGATTGCTGTAACCGGCATCCTGCCAAAATGTCAACTACCTTCAACTTCTCATTCACCCTGGCTTCCAGAAGACTCATTTTATGGGCTGCGTGTTTCATCTTTTTATTTGTGTTACCCTTTTAATTGTTGATAATTCATGCGCTGACATATTTCAAACATCCAATCTCATGTATTTGTTCAGTTATCATCATTTGCTATTCAACAGATATAACAGCTGTTCCCAAATCCCATCGACCTCCCGTTTAATCGAACCGTTTAGATTCTGAAAAGTCATATCCCCCCGGGAGAGAGTTTCCGCAATGATGGTGGAATAGGGGATCTTTCCGAGGAGGGGGATTTCATTAGCCGTACAATACTTTTCTATTTCTTCCGTTTGTTCCGGGCTTAAATCGTACTTGTTTATTACAACACCCGCTTTGGTATTAAATTTATTCACAACGTCATGTACACGCCCCAAATCATGCAATCCGGAGCGGGTTGGTTCTGTAACGATAACGGCAGCCTGACATCCTGCGATCGTCGAAATCAGCGGGCAGCTGATCCCCGGCGGACCATCCAGCAGGGTATATTCCGCATTGATATCTTTGGCAATTTTCTTCCCGACTTCCTTGAGTTTTGCCACTAGTTTTCCCGAATTTTCACCACCCGGGGTCATATTCGCATAGATAAAAGGTCCCAGCGATGTTTCGGTTTGATAGAAATCTCCCGCCTTTTCCGACACCATGCGAATCGCGTTAACCGGACAGATATGGTAACACAGGCTACAGCCTTCGCACAGGAACGGGTCGATAGTATAATCGGTAGAGATAGCATCGTATCGACACTGCACCCGGCACTCATCACAATCGATACAAAGGTCCGAATCGATTTCTGCCGTTTTTCCACTGTAAAATTCCCGTGGATTACCGTTCTCCGGGTCCAGTAAAAGGTAGAGGTTCGATGCATCCACGTCACAATCGATAATGACCTGTCGCTTGGGAATTGCCGTGAGTGCACTCGTTAAGAACGTCTTACCGGTGCCTCCTTTTCCACTCACTACTGCGATTTTATTCATACCTGCTCCCGGGTAAAAAAAGCGCCCCAAACACCGGGGCGCTTTTCTTATCGCCAATCGTACGAAGAAGGGGGATCATAGTCACATGACTATGAGTTTGTATGATTGGCATTTTGTGCTGCAATGACCAGTGGATATTTTGTCGGCGCAGCCGTGAGATACGGATGGGTTGCCATCTGCATCGTCTCGAATTCAGTTCTGGAGGCCCGCTTCTGAATGGCTGCCCCGATAATATTGATCATTTCACCTGCGGCAGGTCCCCCGGCCACCTGACCGCCCATAATGGTTTCCGAATTCTTTGAGAAAATCAGTTTCACCATACTCTGGTGCGTTCCCGGCAATGCCCCGGGATGCTTATCGGGTCCTTCCGCCATGCCGGTAATAATTTCAAAATTCTCCTTTTTCGCACTCCGTTCTGTTAACCCAGCAGACCCAAGCACCAGCCCGTCGACATAGGTCGAGTATATTGCGATCGTTCCCTTGTTCTCCCGGACCACCTTCAATTTGAACAAGTTGGCTCCGGCTATCCGGGCTTCTGCCGTCGCCGTTGATGCCAGCATTACCGGGGTTTTTGCTCGTGTGAAAAAGTCACGCTTTGCAGCACAATCCCCGACTGCAAAGATATCCGAATCGTCCGTGCGCATATATTCGTCAACCCAAATTCCACTTCCGTCATACAGGTGCAGGCCGGCATTTTCAGCGAGGGTTGTATTCGGCAAGGCACCAATACCAATAACCACATAATCAACCGGTATTGATTTCCCATCGGATAGTTTGACTTCGGTGACTTTTTCCCCGCCGACAAATTCCGTGACCTTTGAGCCCTTCATAATATTTACATCTTTATTACGAAGTTTCTCTTCAGCCATCTCCCCGAATTCAGCGTCAAAGCTATTGGCAAGCAAATCGGGTAGCATCTCAATCAGATGAACCTGCACCCCCTGGATGCCCGCGATTTCGTCAGCTAATTCCACGCCGATAAATCCACCGCCAAGGATAAGTACCGATTTTGCTTCTTTCACCTTTCCCACCAGGTGTTGCATAAAACCCAGGTCCTTATGGATGGGGAACACTCCCTCCAGATCATACCCCGGAATATGCGGGACAATTGGTTTTGAGCCCGTCGCCAAAACCAATTTTTCATAATGCATGGTATCAAAATTTCCGGTCTCCACTGTTTTTTCTTTACGGTGGATAGTCGTCACCTCATCCGTGATGACCCGGATGTCGTTTTGATCAAGCGCGCCTGTACCCATTTTATTGTCGCCCGGCGATTGCAGACTGTGAAACATATATGGTATTCCACACGGGATTATCCCGGTTTCCTTGTCTTTTATCAGTGTAATGAACTTGTCCGGATAATACCGGCGTGCTGTTAACGCCGTAATGATTCCGGCGGGCCCACCTCCGACAACAATTACATCTGCATCTTTACTCATGTTCTATCCTTCCATCATCTCAAGTGGTTCGAAGAGCGCGTTAAAATGTGATCTGTATTCGGGGAACTGGCGAACCAGCGGGATTCCATTGGCATATGCCCGCGCAATCTCCTTGCGAAACGGGATTTTCAGCAGGACGGGTATATCGTTTTTGTAGCAGAATTCCTCAATGGCAGCATCACCCACATCTGACCGGTTAATGATAACGCCGACCGGAATTTCCAATTCCCTTGTCAAGGTGACAGTCAGCGTCAAATCGTGTAATCCGAACGGTGTCGGTTCTGTTACCAGGATACAATAATCGGCATCTCGTATGCTGGCAACCACTGGACATGATGTCCCGGGCGGGGCATCAATGATCACCGTTTTCCCCAAATCGGTTTGGGATTTCAGATCCCGTATGACCGGTGGTGACAATGTTTCGCCAGCATTGAGTGTACCCTCAATGACATCGATAGTCTCTCCCGCCAAATTTGTCGAGTGACCAAACCGGATAGTGCCGATGGTTCTGGGCACCTCATGAATCGCCTGCTGAGGGCACAGGACGGTACATGCTCCACACCCATGACACAGGCTATCGAACCGCAGTACATTACTTTGTTGTCCATTCATTCCCGGGATAACCGTCAAGGCGTTAAATTCGCAAATATCCTGGCATATCCCGCATCCGTCGCACAGCGATTCATCAATTTCAGGGACATTGATAACCGCGTCCGTTTCATCTGTGAATTCCGGCTCCAGAAAAATATGGCTGTTCGGCGCCTCCACATCACAATCCAGAAATTGCACATCCGGGAGTGAGAGGGCAAGACTGGTTGCGACAGTCGTCTTCCCGGTACCGCCTTTTCCGCTGGCCACTGCAATAATCATTATTTAATAGAGCGGGTCAAGTTCGTTGTTTTTAAACTTTTCAACAGCGTCCCGGATATCCATATCGTCTACGCGGTAGGCGCTGATATTGCCTGCTTTGAGCACCTCCTGGGCTTTGGGACCAATTTCCCTGCTCAGAACCGCCTCTGCTCCTTCAGCCAAGACTGCCTGTGCAACCTGGGTTCCCACTCCGCTGTTATCTTCACGGTAAGTATTCTCATGCTGATATGTTGTACTGTTTTCCGTATCTGTAAACAGCAGATATTGACACCGACCAAAAGTACTGTCAATTTGGGCATTCGGTGTCTCGCCTTTTGCTGGAATACAAATTTTCATAGATCCCTCACTATATTTTTCCATGATTTAATGACACTTTTCATGCTCATGTCCGGAGTGAGTATGTTTCGGGCTACACAGATTTGTCCCTCCTTCGATCGCATCATTCAGTATATCATTAATGACAGCATCGATGTCTCCTTCGACTCCCACCACCGTCTCAATCTCGTATTGGTCGAATAACCCCCTGGCTTTCCGTCCCATTCCACCACTTACAATACAATCCACCTGGTGGTCATTCAGAAATTGCGGGAGATAATTCGGTCGATGTCCGGGATTTTCTATCAGAGTTCTGCTTGTGACCTTGTCGTCTTCGACATCGATGATTGTATACCGTGTGCATCGTCCAAAATGTTGGGATACACTATTACCATCCGTTGCAATTGCAATTCGCATTTTTCCTCCTTCGTACGATCGTCTTTAGATTAGTTACCGTGTTCTGGATCTGACTCCATCTCCTCAATAAGTTCGGTCAGCTGGTTAAGCCTGCTTTCCAATGCGCGCGTTTCTTCTTTCAGTCGATCTTCCTCGTATTGACGTTCACTCGATTCAAAAAACCGAATCCCCCGAGGGACATTATTTCGCCCGAAATACCCGACTCCGACTCCGCGCTGTCTTCTTCCGCGTCCGCCCCGTCCTCGACCCCATCCCGGTGTTGGTGCGGCATCGCCTCCTGACCACTCATCCGTTGAACTTCGTCCGGGACCGTGCCCGGTAAATGTTCCCTGTCCCCGGGGTCCTGTTCTATCGCCTCCTGGCATTATTGTCACCCCCATATTTATTAATGATAATCATTATCATTACATTCCCAAAATTTTTTACGCTGCCTCACAGTCCCGACAATATCCATAGAACTGAATCATATGGTCTTCGATCTCAAAATTATATCGCTCGGACAGCCCCTTCTCCACCTTGCTTAAAAACGCCTTTTCCTCCTGCAGGAAGTCATCATAGTTCACGATCTTCTTGCACACCTTGCATATGAGATGATGGTGATGCCCCGGATCACCTGGTTTTGGCACCAGTTCATACCGGGCTTTCCCCTCGCCGAACTCAAATTTCTGGGCGATACCGTGCTTCACCAGTAAGTCGACGGTACGATAAACTGTCGCCATACCAATGGACGGGTTTTCCTTGTGCGCCTGCATGTAGATGTCTTCGACGGTCAGATGCTCGCTCTGACTATCCGCCAACACGGACAAGATCAATTCGCGCCCGTCCGTCAGTCTGACATCCTGTTCCTTTAATTGATCTTTATACCAGTTATCAGTCATCTTAACCATTGATAATGATTTTCATTCTCCGCGAAAAAGATACGTTTGTATTGATCCCTTGTCAATAAAAAATTCGCGTCGTTTATGGGAAAAAATCACCAGGTAAAGCGACTGATAACGTAGGAGATCATAACTACTATTCAAAGCCCCAAATTACTTGGTTTTTGACTAATATTGTCTCTCTCGGATTATTTGATCCCTGAGGTTACTCCTTATTAATCGGATCACCTTCATATCCGAGCGCTTCCCAATCGAGTCGCGTTTCCTTAATCTCGCTGTGGCATGCCGAGCATTCCAACGCATCTTCCTTTGGGGCGACCATGTGATTAATTTTCCAGTACATCTCCGTCTCCACGAAGGTGTATTCTCCGCTGTACGGAAGGCCGTAGGCGTCCGCCCCGGTGGAAACCGATTTATTCCAGTCGTAATGCGACCAGTAGCCGCCGTCGAACAGGTGCGTGGGCAAAAGGTATTTGTTTACGGCGTCAGCGATCTGACTGGCGGTATGAACCTTAAACGGGTAAATTTTGGATTCGGGATCATCTTTACTGCCGATCGGCTCTGTAATAGAATTCATTGCATTGAGTCGCACCTTGTCACCCACCAGCATATGGGTCGATTTTCCAGAGTACCAGGCATAAGTCGGTATCACATTTTTTTTCCAGGTGAACGAGCCCTTTTTCTTGCTGTAAGTGGGCTTGCCGTATTCGTCCAGCTGAACCTCTCTGTCTTCGCCGGCGGTTGACCAGTCCCAGTGCATTTTAGTCGGATTAGCCCGCGCAAATTCAGGGATATGACAGGTCTGGCAGGCGATCCGATCCACATGGTTTTCAAGGAAACGTGCGTACTTGGTATGTGGCTGGGTACCGTGGCACTGCTCACATGCAACCGTCTGGCTGCTGTGGGTCGAAACGGAGAGGGCACTTCCCTCGATTTTGTGTCCCTCTGTCATATGACAGGCGGTACAGGTGAAGTCCTGGCCACCCATATGGACATCGAGTTCCTTTGTAGGCTCGACAAGTACTTCTTCGAGGTCTCCGTGTTTTACATTGTTTCCACCCCCGCCATAAAAATGGCAACTGCCACAGGTTTGCCTCGTGGTGGGACCCACACTCTTTGCCACCGCGACCAAATCCACCCCAGGATCAGGGGCTCCGGCTCCTGTGGGTGTTTTTGTATATGTTCCGGTATTATCATGACACACGAGGCAATCAATATGCTTTGGGTCGGAAAAATCGAAATCCTGGCTTTCCCAGCCATACCCGGCATGGCAGCTGGTACATCTTGGAAAATTGGTTCGTAAACCGATACAAAAATTATTCAGCACGTTACGCTTTCCGAGTCTGACAGTTCCGGAATGGCCGGGAACCTGCATTGGCTCGCTGCTCCACGTCCAATGCACCGTTTGCATAAACGACTCCGCCTGCTGCTGGTGACACATGAGACAATTTTCCGTCACCTCACTTGGCTCCTCAAAAGGCCCGGCAATATAATCGGTATGGTCCTCCGCCGGCAAGGTAAGAGGGGCTAAGATAATGAACACATAAGAGAGAAAATTGACAGCATGTCTGCTCATCATAATCTATCCTTTCTTAAAAAGAACGGCAGGTTGAAGTGGATCGTATGTCATGATAATGATTATCATTAACTAACAAAAAGATAATACCGTTCATAAGCCGATGCAACGGGTATTAAACCTTGTTTGCGATGGATTGGATAGTTATCATAAAATACGTTCATCACGGAAAATCCTGTAAAATCACAAGACGCGCCGCGGAAAGAAATCCAGTTTTTGAAAATTCGAAATAAAGAGGACAGAGAAAGGTAGAACCCTTGTCAGACAGGTAACCGAATTATAACTCTGTTGTCGCCCACATCCTCTGAGACGTTTTCCGGAATGTGGAACCGTCGCAATGTCAGTATCCGCACCTTTCATCCATGCCCGAGCGTCCTGCCTTTTTCTTATTATTAACATCAGGATTATTCACTGTAAATTGTATTTCAAGGAGGATTTATGCGTACATCGCACGGATTCTGTTACATCCTCCCAATCATCATCCTTCTGACAGGGAATCTCCTCTTTGCAGATGAAATCAGGTTTCTGCAGGTGGGGATGCTGCAAAACTGGTTTTCCAGTGGCGGCTGCGAAATCGAAGTGGGACGCAGGCATGTCGTTGAAGATCAACAAGACGGTTTCCGATATCCGGCAATGTATAAAAACCAGGACATGCAAGCCGCAAAAGGACTGTGGATTGGGACGACCAATTTTTCAGATCCCCTGCGAGACGGGCATACTTATGATTATAAAGTAGTCCATTTCGGTCCGCGCAGCCTTGATGAAACCGCAGAGGTTTTGCCGAAACAATTCAAATTAATCGGGCAATCCGAACCACCGGAGGTACTGGTAAACGGTTCCCCGGCTTCGGCAATCAGGCACAACGAACAATTGGATGAAATTGATCCCGACCTGAAATCGGACAGGCTGCTGTATAATGTGGTGAATACGTCCATGGGAGTTACAATTACCCGCAAAATTTATGCGTTCAGTCAATCCTCTCACGATGGCTTTTTTCTCTACGATTTTGTCTTCAAAAATACCGGGGTTTACGATAATGACGGGAATCGGCATAATCTCACCTTAACTGATGTCATCTTCTTTTTTCAGTACCGGTGGGCAATGACAAAATATGCGTGTTCAAACGGGTATGGATGGGCTGCCCGCTCGGCTACATGGGGCCACAATACCATCCATGAAATACTGCATCCGAATTACGGGGATAATTACCGGGCAATCTATGCCTGGCATGGCCTGCACTCCGAATTTGACGGCAATAATATTGGCGCGCCGAATACCGGCAGCGAAACTATTGCGGCTGACGGTTTCCTGGGCGCTCCCCAATTCCCGGGTGTCCTTACCATCCAAGTTGATAATGGTCCTGGCGATAACTCCGATGCACCCGACCAGTTTGCCCACGCACCCTACTTCGATTCCGATAACCCCATTACCTGGCCCAACGACCAGTTCGATGCTGACAGAATGGCTGACGAATATGAGTATATGAGCAAAGAACTTCCAAATAAACCGCAGGCTGAAAAAGCACAATATCCTCACAACCCTGGCTGGCAGGATGCCCCGTTCGGTGACACGAAAAACGGCGATGATTACGAAATCGGCGGGTTCAGCGGGATGACACAGGGAATTGGCTACGGCCCCTATATGCTGGCGCCCGGGGACAGCATTCACATTGTCATGGCAGAATGTGCTGGGAGTATCAACTGGGATATACGCGAACAAGTCGGCGTTAATTGGTACCATGGAAATGCACCTTACAATCTTCCGGATGGCTCGCAGACCAACGATCGCAATACCTATAAGGACGCCTGGGTATTTACCGGGCGGGATTCCCTCCTCCAGGCTTTTGATTACGCTTTTTCCGCCTGGAATCATAACTTAAGCATCGATCCGGGTCCGCCTCCTCCGGAGCAATTCACCATCACATCCGGCGGCGATCATATTACGCTGGAGTGGTCGAATAACCCGGAGAATTATGACCATTTCGGCGGATATCAACTCTACCGCAGGGTAGATCATCCTGATTCGACATTCGAGTTGATTTTTACGTGCGGCGGGAATACCGGTCAACCGGTTGTTCAGGAATTTGTAGACTGGAATGTTCGCCGTGAATTCGGATATTATTATTCAGTTTTATCTTTTGATGATGGCACAGTCAATACAATTGAGCCCGGTGAAATCATTAAAAGCAGCCCGTTTCTAACAGAGACAGGTGAGCCAGCCACTTTGCTTCGCGATCCCAGTGAAAATTTACAGGATATTCGGGTTGTCCCGAATCCCTACAATCACAGTATGCAGGAATTTCGGGTGGATGGGGGGACAGAAAACGAAATAATGTTTTACAACTTACCGCCGAAATGCCGGATCAAAATATATACGGAGCGGGGAGACCAAATCAAAACTATTCATCACACGGATAATAGTGGCGAAGACAGCTGGAATTTGGTAACGAAAAAAGGAGATGAAATAGCCAGCGGATTATATATTGCCTATATTGAGGTAACGGAGGACTATTATAAATCCGGGCAACTGGTAACGAAAAAAGGAACCGGCGTGACCAGGAAATTTATCGTAATCCGGTAATGGTCAAAGGTATGCGATGAGCACTGTTATCTGCAGAGTTGTGGCAATAATCCTGTTTATCCCTCTTGTGATATCTGAGAGTATCCTCGCCGAAGAACACGGCCAAATCACCGGGCAGGTATTCGATAAGGAAAGTGGCCAGCCCCTGTCAAATGCCAATGTAGTCGTTACCGCAAAATGGAATGATGACAGGAAGGTCCCGGTTAAGCCCCCGGTAGGGGGGAGCACAGATCCAGGGGGCACATTTCAAATTACGAATCTGTCGCCGGGCTCCTATACTCTCAAAGTCTCCTTTATGGGATATGCGGAGGCGGTTCGCAACCGGGTGGAGGTTGACGCCGGAGAAACTACCAGGATAAATATCGCCCTTGAATTTCGGGCTATCAAGGGGAAGGGCGTCACCGTTACGGCAAACCGCCATTCCCGGGTCGCAGATTTCAGTTATGTCGCAGTGAAATTACCGCTGGCTATCCATAAAACACCGCTGAGCGTTGACGTGGTGACACAAAAAGTCTTACAGGAGCAGCAGGCGACCGTTTTGACCGATGCACTGGAAAATTCTATCAGTATAAACGTTCAGAAGAGTTTGGGGACACAGGACTTTTTTCTGATCCGGGGGTTCGATTCGAATTCCGCTGGCTTGGTCCTCATCGATGGAATTAGTCTTCCTGACGCGAGCCCGTTTAAATTCTATGGATTCGGATTTCATAACCTCTATAACGTTGAACAAGTTGAGGTCTTAAAAGGACCGGCTGCCTTTCTCTACGGCGGCAACACCTTATCCGGTGCCGTCCACCTGATAAGAAAAAATCCCCGGTTTGCAAACTTTGGCAGTGTAAAAATATCCCACAGCCGGTATAACTCCTATCAGGAAAGTCTCGATATGAATTACTGTGATGATGATTCAGCATTTGCCTTCCGGTTAAACGGTCTCCACCAAATCGATCGAAAGTACCGGAAACACACCAGGAACAATACCCTCGCATTAAACCCCGCGCTCTCCTGGAGGCCGGATAATTCGAGTTTAATGACGGTTAATATCGAGTATAAACATGAGAATTTAAAACCGGATGTGGGGATCCCGCTCTATAATCTAGACGGAGAATGGCAGGTACCGGATGTCCCGAATACATCTTCGTATCAAACCGAATTTGATAAATCGTTGTATGATAACACCCGGTTGCGAATCGAATACCAGAGGAATTTACCCGGCGGCGGAGAACTGAAAAATACATTATTCGCGCACTCCCTGGATGGGAAGTCACGGTTCACGCTTCCCCTTATCCCGTATCGCTACAGTGGTATCAGCTGGACTGTACCAAGGAATATGTACACCATTGGACAGCGGCAACAAATCATTGGCGACCAGCTGGAATTGTACCAAACCTGGCAAACAGGACAGTTAAAGCACAATATACTAATGGGGGTTGAGGGAACATATATTGACAATTTCACCGTGAAACAGGCAACGGAAATCAAGTCAGTATCACTGTTTGATCAGCGGGAAATCGTCACCAGGGATTTTGACGAATTGATAACCTTTCCCAGGATCGAGACAAATACCACCCAGTGGATTCTGGGCATGTACCTGGTCGATTATGTATCATTGTGGGAATTCCTCCAGGTATTCGGAGGCAGCAGAATTGATTACATCGATTACTACACTGACCGGCGAAATGCCTCCTTTGATTATATCGGGCGGGCGTTGTCCAGCGATCCAGTGCCATTCGACCAGCAGTTTTTAAAGCTCAGCCCCATGCTTGGACTAGTCCTGAAAGAATCCGAAAACCTGTGGTTTTACGGCAATGCGGGCCGGGCGTTTGCATCCGGTGAGCGCATTGTAGACGAACCGGAAGTCAGCACCCAATTCGAATTTGGATATCGGTACAGGTCCGATAGTAAAAGAATCAGAAATACCGTATCCCTGTATTCAATTACCAAGGAAAATATGAGTATTCCCCTGACGGGACCCTTGCAGGGCGATGTTCATGCTTCCAGGGGCAGTCAGCGTGTTACCGGGTTTGAATTTCAATTTGTGTACCAGTCCAAAACCGACTGGTTTCTCTCCATAGAAAACGCGTACACATACGCCGAATACCTGAAATTTCATGCCCTGGCAGCGACGGATGCGGGCAAATTAACCCTGAGAGACTTTTCCGGAAATGTACCGCTTTTCGTCCCCAACCAAATCATGTATATCAAACTATATAAGGACTTCAAAAACGGAATTAATTTTGGCACGGGATACCGGTATGTCAGCGACCAATATGCGAAGTACGAAAACGACTTCGAAATCGAAAGGTACGGGGTGTATCAGACATATCTCGGGTATCGGTTGAAAAACTGGACATTTCAGCTCAACACGAGTAAAATTTCCGGGAATGATTTGGTTTCGCGGGGCCTGGGTCCCTACTCTGTCATCCCGGTTGTTCCTCTCGAATTTTCGGGTACGATCGAAGCATCCTTTTGAGGCGACGGTTTTTTTGGTGCAAGTTCCACAGATTTAGCATCCCCGGCGGGTTACCTTGAAAACTCACCCGGGATAATTTTTCATTCCATCCGGTGTTGCGTTCTCTCCTTTGAATGACCAGTTGACTGTTTAGCCGGTAACGTCTAATTTCTTATTGGATAATGAAAATCATTATCATTTTGTAATGGTGAACATGCTGCCAGGTTATTTCAGAAATTCGAAGGTATGAGAAATCGGGAGGCATTCTGTTATTATGGATAAGACGGTCTCTGTTGATGCCCCAAATACGTGGGAAACCTCCGGGGGTATCGAATTCCTGTGGAATCTCGGTGTGGAACCCGGTCACCGGCTCGTCGATTACGGCGCAGGGTCAGGTCATTATACAATCCCTGCGGCGCAGGTGGTTGGGGAGTCGGGTATCGTATATGCCGTGGATACAAAGCCGGATCGCCTGGAAGAGATCGTTGCCAAAATGCAATATTTAGGAAACCACCGACTGGTCCCGGTTTTGACTGGAGAATCGACCATGTTTTTGCCTTTTCGGTCAGACAGTATCGATATCATTCTCGCATATGATATTCTCCATCTGCTGGAAAACCGGACGAAGGTTTACCGGGAATTTCACAGGGTACTCAAATCCGCCGGAATGCTTTCCGTCCACCCAAGACACACCAGAAATGACTATCCGCTGGCGAATTTTTCCGGGTTGACCCTCGATGACGTCCGGCGGGAAATCGAATCCCACCAATTCCGGTGTGTCGATGCATTCACCGCAGAGGTGTCTCATGATAACCAGGTCATACCGGGAACTATCATGAACTTTCAAAAATCAGGAAGCACGTAATACCGGTACTCCCACTTAACCTGTTGTGTGAAATAGTGCTTTTCCATGCAATTCGGATCGGAACGAACAGAAAAAGTGCCCTTGTGTCATTCTGAACGCAGTGAAGAATCTCCAATAAAAGGTGGTTGCCCCTCCCAAGGATATTCTTCGCGTATGCTCAGAATGACAGCCCTTTCTGGCACTTTTTCTGACGCAGTTTTGACAGTTCCACACAACGGGTTAAGGTTAAGAATTCATTGACGCTCTCATACTCAGTTCGCCTTTCGGCGGGTGAAATCCCTGAGATAGAAATTTGACCCGCGATAGGAGATCTTTTGCAACTTCTTTTCCGCCAGCAATTCTTCAACGTCGTCCCACTGTCCGTTCTCTGTTTTCACCAGATTCCTGACCGCAGATTCCCGCATGGGGTGGACCGCCGTAATCGCAAGTAGCGCCCTCTTTAGGTCCCCGTCACCCTGGAAGGTATCGCTCTCCATACCGGACAGAATTTCGACCCGGTCTATCCATTTGGTGAACTCCTGATACGCATCGTTGATAACTTCAGGAGTCGGGGGATGGACCCAGTCTTCCGCCGGCGGGCGCGTTGGAATAGAGAGGTAGGCTATCTCCGGATGTACCTGACCAACAAATTCGGCCAACAGTTGGAGATGGGCCGGTTCAACGTTCACCTCTGCGATGAGCATGGTTTCGGTAAGGAGCGTTCCCTTATACCCATTGGAAAAACTCAGTACACCATCCATGATTACATCAAAATCCAATTGCCGGTGTGGCCGGTTTATTTTTCGCCAGATAGGCTCTCCCATCGCATCCACTTTCACCGAGACCAAATCCGCATCGAGTAAATCTTCCTGTACCTCCCCGCGCCACAGGAGGGAACTATTGGTCACCACGGCAATATTTACTCCCAGTGCCCGTATTTTTTCTATCAGCTCTCCCAGGTGGATATCCAAGGTTGGTTCGCCGTCAGGGATAATTGTGATATAATCCGGTAATTGTTGAATTTTACGCAGCCTTTCTATTTTCGAGGCCACTGTATCATAGAGATCTGCAACGCCGTAATATGCTTGCCGGTTGTGCATCAGCTGGGTTGTCCTCCCAACCTGACAGTATACGCAGGAGTAAGTACAGTGTTTTGGCGGAATATTATTTACACCGAGGCTTCTGCCCAGCCTCCGGGATGGGACAGGTCCGAATACAGTTTCCACCTGAATCTGCTCCTTTCTGAGAGGGTTACCAGGGTATAGAGATCATATCAATTGATCGCGGTTACCTTTCAATCGAAAGCGATCGAAATGATTTCGGATAATACCGATCCAGGAGATCAGTCAATTTATACCCGTGCTCCTGACAAAACTGATCCATCTGTTCATAGGAAGATTCCTTTGGATACGTTCGCACTTCTCTGGTTCTAAAGTGAAACACCCGAATACTCTCGTCTCCCACATTCACAGAGAAATACCCGATCGAATATCCGCCACTCATCAACAGATGATCCCAGATTTTTCTGGCGGTCTGTTCAGTCATTATTTGGTTCTCCTCTATTATGAATCGCCCCATCGGACTGTTATTCTTTTTTTTTATTCGCCCGGATTGCCACAAAAGATCCCTCCCCGTAACCGGATTTCACCGGCTCAATTTCATTAATCTCATCCAACGGATGAAACAGGGTCTGTGCGAAAACAAAATCACTAAATCCCGTATTTTTTAGGTATGTCAAGACTTCTTCCGTTGAGTAGAAGGACGCAACACGGTAAAAGACATCCTGGCTCTGGATCTCAAGGTATTGTTTTCCAATTGGGCTCCTCTTATCAATGTAACCAAGGATAAAATCGCCGCTAGGCGTTAGGATCCGGTGAGCCTCCCGAAACGCCTTCCGGACATCTCCGAGAAAGCAGAGTGTGGTAACCATGACCACAAAGTCGATACACCGATTACGGTACGGCAACCGTTCGGCAACACCAAGTTGTACGTCAATACCACGTTGCTGTGCAATATCCAGCATACTTTTGGACGGATCGAGTCCGTAGCGAATGTCCAGCGGAGCCGCGAAGCGCCCCGAACCCACGCCGATTTCAATGCCGGTTCCTCTTGTGGGCTTTACAGAGTGCAGGGCTTCCACTTCCGACTGATAAACCATTTTAAATTGTTCGAACCAGTTCTCATACTGGCCGGCATAACGCTCAAATGGTTCGACTTTTTCTTCTAATAATTCCACAGTATTAGTTTTCACAATTTACATTTCCGCTTCAAAAGTCACCCACAACCTCAAACCCGCATAATCATTCATTCATATCCCAGATTATAAGGATGACAGCGCCATCTTCGCTGTAAAAGGGACCATGGCTCGTATGCTCCGGAATATACCGGTACGCTCCTTTGTCATATGCCATATTGTCGCTGATATACGACCCGTCCAACACCAGATGCTGCTCATTACAGACATGGGAATGGGATTCCATGTCGAACCCCGGCGGCAGATTGAGGATAAATGTCTTTTCCTTATCAGATTCCCGGAGCACCTTGATTTTAGTCCCGGCCGGATATCCCGGGGCATCCTCCCAATCCATCTTTTCATAATTTTTTATGAGCTGTTCCATTTATCCCTCCTGTTTGTTAACCATTTTGAACTAACCCGTAACAATATACGTATTCCATGACCTTACACTTGTTATATAACTCACTGTTTGATAATGATTCTCATTACCATACTTAAACTACCATTCTTTTTTACCCCAGTCAATACAAAAAAACAACTTACGGATGCCATAAAAACAGCCCGGAACTGCAGGAAATATGTTTGACAACTCTTCGGTGTGACAATAAATTTATGAGAATAATTTTCATTATCAGATAGAGGTACAGTTACTTTATGATTGCGATGATTCCATACAATTCAGAGGATGCTTTATGAAAATTCAGCCGGCATGTTACTCCTGTATTCTTCGACAGGTTATTGAAGCATCTCAGAAGGCGGATCTCAGCCAGGAACGCCAGTATGAAATAATGCACAAAACCATGGATCACTTGCTGAACGTATCCCGAGAGACCAGCCCACCCGAAGTCGGACAATGCATACACCGCATGGTTCGGAATATCTCCGGAAACCCCGATCCCTATCACGACAATAAAGTGAACCATAACCAACAACTACTCGGACTACTGCCCTCGATCAAACAAGAGATCGCCCGGTCTGAGGATCCCCTGCGAACAGCCATTACATATTCCATCGCCGGAAATGTCATCGACTTTGGGACTTCGGACGGCTCCTTTGATATCCGGCACGAACTCGACCGAGCATTGCAAAATTCATTCTGTATTGATCACTACGAACAATTCAAGATCCGGCTCGAACAATCTAAGACAGTTCTTATTCTGGGTGACAATGCGGGAGAGATTGTTCTCGACCGGGTGTTGGTAGAAATAATCTCAGGTCTGTATGATACCGAAATCACATATGTCGTTCGGGGCAATCCTGTGCTTAACGACGTCACAACTGAAGATGCTGCCATGGTTGGGATGGACCGGTATGCAAAGATTCTCTCCAACGGCAGTGATGCGCCGGCCACTATTTTTTCCCAGCTGACCCGAGAAGTTCAAACACGTTTAAACACGGCAGATATTGTTATCGCCAAGGGACAGGGAAACTTCGAGAGCATGAGCGACCTGCCACAGGATATCTATTTCTTTTTTAAGGTGAAATGCCCCGTGGTCGCCGATTACATCAATGCCGAACCTGACAGTTATGTTTTAGGATACAATGACGAAATGTTCAACAGGAGCGCCACGAATGAGTACGCTGCAGTCTGACCAGGCCAAGGCCTTCCACCATCAGAAAGTAATGCTGCGCCGGATCGGATATTCTGATAATGCGATTGATCTGATTCAGCAACGCCCGAACCTGCGTGAGATGGAACATCCCACGCTCTGCGTTACCTCTGAATCGGAATGTGGTGATACACTTATCCTTTACGCACTCGTTCGTAACGGGTATTTCGAGGAAGTTACTTTTCAATACATCGGGTGCGTGGGTTTACTCTCATCCGCGGCAGCGTTAACTATACTGATGCAGGGCAAATCTGTAACAAGCACCTACCGACTTAATGAACATGACATCATCCATTTTCTCGGATACGTACCAGACTCCAAATACGAATGTGTTGAATTTGCAATCTCAGCACTAAAGAATTTATTAGAGACCTGCGAAAACTATCTGCGTCAACCAGGGTGATGCGAATTTGATTTAACACCCTCCGGTCGTTTTACGTCAATTATCCCTTGATAACGCTGCCAATTTACGTTAATTACCGGTTGAATTGAAATGGGGATCAGAATTCAAATTCAGCTATAATTTTTTACGCTCTCGCTGTTTTCGACGCTCATTCGTGGGTAAAATTGCGGACCGCACAGATGCTCTCATGCAGAAACAATAACAGCGTTTCAAAGATTCGTCCGCTCTGATTCACCGCAAAATAACAACGAACAAACCAGGTCCCGGATAACCGGTATCTGCATGTCAGGTGATCTATTATGACAACAACTCATACATTTCATATCCCGGTGATGGGTATCGGGTATACCATAGATACTCCGATCAAGGTGGCTCACTATGGAATCTCTTCGGTGATCTCCCTGGTGGACGATATGCTGATTGAAAAAATGCGAGCGTATCATTCCGAAAGACACAACAAGCCATTCAAGCCCATTTCAGACAAGATCGATGATTTTCGTGCAAAGCGTATCACTGCATATCTCGATCTGGTGGACGAAATCGTCAGAGAAAAATTCGCCGCACTGAAACAAACTGGTCAAGATCGGGGAAGCGAAATTCAAAAATATATGGCGATGCTCCCAGACCAGTCGGCCCTCAAAGACAAATTCCATGAGCTTGCAGCACAATATGACGTCGGTAAAGCGTGGGACTGGATAAAGGATCACCTCTCTCCAGGAAAAATTGATGTCAACATCATGACCAAACTGGACAAAGAGAACTACAAGGGGAAAGAAAAACTACCTACCAAGTTCTCAGATGCTCATGCCGCATTGCGTGGATTTGCCAAGAGTAATCTGGAATCTTCGGTGGTCCTCTCCGCTGGAATGAATCCCCGGCTCTACGGCTACCTGGGAGAATTTCCCGACTTCTTTCCAGAGGATACCGGTAAACTAAAAAAGAAAATTATACTGAAAGTCAGCGATTATCGCTCAGCGCTCATCCAGGGGAAATACCTCGCCAAGAAAGGCCTGTGGGTTTCCGAGTATCGCATCGAGTCCGGACTGAACTGCGGCGGCCATGCCTTTGCCACCGACGGTTACCTGATGGGACCAATTCTGGAGGAATTCAAGGAGAACCGGACTAAACTTCGGGAAAAAATCTATAAATATTGGTGCAATGCGCTGGAGAAAAAAGATTATGTTGTCCCGGATTCACCCCCCGAAATGAAGATCACCGCTCAGGGTGGCGTGGGAACCTCACAAGAACATCAGTACTTGCAGGATCAATATGGAGTGGATTCCGTTGGCTGGGGCTCACCGTTTCTCTTGGTACCGGAAGTCGTCAATATCGATGATAAAACGAAGCAGCTCGTAAGCGATGCGGATGAAGAGGACCTCTACCTCTCCGGAATTTCGCCGCTGGGCGTTCCGTTTAACAGCGTCCGCGGGAATACAAAAGATATCGAAAAACAGGAATGGATTGCACAGGATCGGCCGGGCAGTCCATGTCCGAAAAAGTATGTCGTCATGAGCACCGAGTTTACGGATAAACCGATTTGCCGGGCGTCGAGACAGTACCAACACCTGAAACTCCAGGAACTGGACGAAAAAGATATCGATCCGGTGGAATACCAAAAGGCCCATGATGATATCATTGAAAAAGCCTGTATTTGTGTGGGCCTCGGCACCTCAGCATTGCTAGTCAATGATTTGGATAACCGGGTGGAAGGTGAAGCCGTCTCCATCTGTCCAGGGCCGAATATGGCTTACTTTTCCAAAGAAGTTTCGCTGGTAAAAATGACTAATCATATCTATGGAAAAGAAAACGTTATCCAACGAGAGGATCGTCCGCACATGTTTCTCAAGGAGTTATCCCTCTACGTCGCATATCTGAAGGAACAAATTGCCGATAGTCCGGTACCGATGGAAGAAAAACAGCGTAAATCCCTGGAAAAATTTCGCGCCAATTTGCTTGAGGGGATTCAATATTACCGGAATTTATTCGGCGTCTCCGGGGAGATGATTGACTCCTTTAATACTTATCAGGACGAACTGGAATCCATCCAGCTGGATCAGTTTGCGATTGCAGAATAATTCCGGGGACTATCGTTTTTCGTGGGGGAAGGGAAAAAAGTGACAGGGATGGAAGTAGTTAGATTGAGTTTTGGCAATCCGGATTAACGGAGAAGTACCCCTCATAGAAAACCTGAGAATTTTCCTTTTCTTCTTCCTTACAACTTTTGTGAGAATTTTGCATATTTTCATATATTCCGTTTGACACTTTAACAACACAAATCGCCGGGACATTGAAACAATGTCAGAACGAATGCAATAAGGAGATTCCGTATGACCATCAACCGACGAACCTTTTTAAAGCGAGCCGGCCTCGCTGCGGCATCCATTCCAGCGATTTCTCTGAGCAGCCTCATAGGGGGCACACAGGGAAATGCCGGCTCCAGGCCAAATATTCTGTTGATCCTTGCCGATGACCTTGGCTACTCCGACCTTGGCTGCTACGGGAGCGAAATCGACACGCCGAATTTTGATCAGCTGGCGGGTAATGGACTTCGCTTCACGCAAATGTACAACAGTGCCCGATGCTGTCCGTCACGGGCCTCCCTGTTGACCGGTCTCTATCCGCATCAGACCGGGATCGGCAATTTCGTTCGCAATAGTCCGAATGCCCCGCATGGATATCGTGGCTCGCTGCAGCCCAATACCGTCACCATTGCCGAAGTGCTGAAATCTGCAGGTTACCGAACCTTTATGACCGGAAAATGGCATGTAAACGATCCCGTGCCTACGGAGCAGGGATTCGAGGAGTTCTACGGCTTTGTAAAGGGTTATGCGACGAACTCCTGGGACCCGAAACAGATGATCCGTCTCCCGGAAGGCCGCCCGCAGCCCGAATACGAGGATGGAGAATTCTTTTCTCCGAACGCTGCGACTGATCACGCCATACAATACATTGAACAGGCGCGCAAGGAAACCCCTGAACAGCCGTGGTTCTCCTACGTCGCCTACCGATCTCCACACTTCCCTGTACAGGCGCCTAAAGAATTCGTAGATAAATACGAGGACGCCTATACCAAAGGCTGGGACAAGCTCAGAGACGAACGCCTCAAGCGCATGAAAGAAATCGGCTTGCTGGACGAAGACGTACAACTCTCGCCGCGCAGTTCCATACCCATTCCCCGGGTAGCGAAACAGCACGGCGTGCCGGGAGACCTGCAACAGAATCCCGCCTGGGAGGATCTCAGCGAAGACCGGCAGAGGGATCTGGCACGACGGATGGCTGTCTATGCCGGTATGGTCGATAACCTGGACCATAATGTCGGCCGTATTATTGATGACCTCAAAGCCAATAACGAGCTCGACAATACCCTGATTATCTTCCTGAGTGACAACGGTGGATGCGCCGAGTGGGGACCGTTCGGCTTCGACCTTGGTCCGGAGATGATGAGTACTTCGAAGTTGGGTGTGGGAATCAGAGGCGGCACACCTGGTTTGCCCAGTGAAGTCCATACCGGCGAAGCGCTGGAGGAGATGGGTGGACCCAAAGGGGACGGTTTTGCGTACGGCTCTGGATGGGCTAATGTTTCCAACACCCCGCTCAGCGAATACAAGAGTTACACCCATGAGGGCGGCATCGCCACGCCGATGATCGTCCACTGGCCCAAGCAGATCAAAGACAGCGGTGCGTTCCGGCGTCAAACCAATCATATATTTGATATTACTGCCACCTGTATCGATGTGGCCCAGGCAACATATCCGCAATATCACGATGGACATGATATCACCCCCCTGGAGGGGATGAGCTTGCGTCCGACATTTACTGGAGAAGAACTGCCGCATCGCAGTTTCGTTTTCGCGCACTTCAGTAATGCGGCGCTCCTAGACTGGCCCTGGAAACTAGTCGCCAAAGATGCCCTGGGCGACAAGGGATTTCGCAAGGATACGAAGTGGGAACTTTACAATCTCGAGGAAGATCGACCCGAAATTAACGATTTGGCGGAGAAATACCCTGACAAGGTCGAATCGATGAAAAAGCGCTACACCGACGAGGCCTGGCGCATCGGGATTTTTCCCCAGTCGTACTGACGGGCATTTCCGCTAATTATCTCTCAACTGCCCGCGTAAACCCGCTTGGCGGTCTTTAAGCGGGCAATATTGGATTACTATTCAATAGTTCCAGATAATTAATTCGCTAATTGCGCCGCGATCTGAACCGTTTCTATTAATATTTCGATTGGCCGTAACTCTTTCAATTGTAATAGATTCGCCGGCATACAGGTTCTCAAAAAATTTGTCATCGGGATCTTCGTTCTTCGGATCGGAATTACTTAACAACTGGTACGCTCCCCGTGTATCCATCTTATGGAAAAATTCCACTAGTTCCCGCTGGTTTTCATCGGTAAAACCGCTTTTGAAATAACTGGTAAAACTTGACGTTTTATTCAAGGGACGATACGGTGGATCGTAATACACAAAAGTATTCGTATCGATGTGTTGTTCGGCTGTTTTGAAATCAGAACAAACAATGTTTGCAGCTTGTAACGCCTGGTGCGCAGCTGTAATATTGTCCGCATCGCAAATAGTCGGACTCACATACCGGCCGTGGGGCGTGTTGAATTCGCCCTTCTGGTTCTGCCGGAAGAGTCCGTTATAACAGGTCTTATTCAGGTAAATTAGCATCGTCGCCCGATCAATCCACTCCGTAGTATACTCCTGATAATCGAACTCATGCATTTGTTTATTATACGTGTCGCGCGTCCGGTAGAAATATTTTTTTCGCTCCGGCTTCGACAGGTTCAGATAGGTGTGTTCGATATCGTACAATTTGTCGAGCAACGCAAGATAATCTTCCTGGACGGCTCGGTATCCGACAATTAACTCCCGGTTGATGTCGTACAGCCAGGCTTCTTCAATCTCATACTTCCCCTGCAGGTGGAAAAAGACCGCCCCGCCTCCAACGAACGGCTCAACATACCGCTTGATTTTTCCCGTCTCCCTGATAATATCAGGCAGCCGGGCCTCTATAGCATTCAGGAGTTGGGTCTTCCCGCCGGCCCATTTCAAAAATGGCCGGGCAGCAGTTTCTGTCACTTGTGATTCCGGCATGTATACTCCATCTAAAATGTATAACAATTATTGGTAAGCATATTAATCCATCGGACTAATTCAAAAGGCTTTTTGCTTCTTTCCCGCGTCCAGCTGTACAGAAAGATTATTCCCTATTTCCAGCGCCCTTAATCCTACCCGGTATCATCACCCCGCTAGGATCTTTCGATTTTACCGTTTTTCTTTACTGATAAAATTAAAATGATTAGTTTTGACATTTCTCAGGATTACAACGACAAAAAAATAATTCAAAATGAGGAAATAATGTTGAAAACAAAATATCTACAAAATTCATGGCTACACTGTTATGCTATTACTCAGGAACAAAACGAAGTAGCAGCAAGTGTATAAAAACCAACAATTGATGAGCGCAATAATTTTGCCTGAACGAAACTGAGGTCGAATGATTACCACCCAATCCAGAATAGCCGGTATGCGGTTATTCTCTGTTACCGGTTTCCTGTTTTTTATCGGCTTTCTTCTCCTTGGTTGTTCCCCTGAGGAAACCAATAATCCACGTGCAAATAATGCAAACCGCCTTATACCTGCGGTTGAGGCTGTCCAGTCCAGAACCGGTTCTCTGCCCCTGACCGAACGTCTCACCGGCGTCGTCCGGGCGGAAAACCAGGTGGCCATTTATCCGGAAGTGAACGCGACCATTGTTGCTGTTCACGTGAAGGACGGCGACATCGTTCAGCAGGGCGATCCGCTGGTAACCCTGCGGGACACCGAGTTCCAGGAACGGCTCAAACAGGCACAAGCCAATTACCGGATTGCAGTGGCACAACGGAAACAAGCACAGGCTCGTCTCGATGAAATTCAGGCAGAACTGCGCCGGACCGAATCCCTGGCGGAAAAAGGTCTGGCCAGCGATGCTGAACTGGAACAGATCCGCAGCAGGGCTGCCTCTGCCGAGGCTGACCTGGAATTAGCTGAAGCCCGGGTTGAGCAGGCACAGGCAACCGTTGATGAACGGAAAGGATCTCTCTCACAGACGGTTGTGAAAGCGCCGGTATCAGGCTCCGTTGGAGGACGCAACGCCGAAGTCGGCATGCTGGTCAACAGCAATACACGACTGTTTACGCTAGGACAGCTGGACAGTCTTCGGATAGAGATCGTTTTGACCGACCAGATGCTCAATTACATCGAAGAGGGACAACGAACCGAGATCCGCAGTCAAACATTGTCCGGACCGGTCTCGGCGCCGTTGTCCCGCATTTCTCCCTTTCTTCATCCGGTCACTCACAGCACCGAGGCCGAAATCGATCTTGCCAATACCGACCGCCGCCTCAAGCCAGGAATGTTTGTCACCGTCGATGTCTTTTACGGGGAAAGTGAACAGGCAACGCTCGTCCCAGTGAGTGCCTTATACGAACATCCATCCACCGGCGAAACCGGCGTGTATGTCAGCCAGGCGCAACTGGATGCCACCCCATCCGGTAACATCAATTCCGATGAAAAAATTACACTGACTGAACCGATTTCGTACGAATTCGTCCCGGTGGATGTTGTAGCCCGCGGGAGGATGGAAACCGGCGTACGCGGAATCGAGCCGGACGATTGGGTCATCACCCTGGGGCAGGATTTGTTGAGAGGCGAAGATGGGAAAGCCCGGACCCGCCCGGTGCAGTGGACCTGGGTCGAAGAATTGCAACAGGTCCAGCGGCAGGACCTCCTCGATGATATCATGCGGAAGACCCGCCAGGAATCAACACAAAACACACACCAGACTACGTCGGAATAGCCGCGTATGAATATCACCCAACTCTCCGTAAAGCGGCCTATCGCGACCACGATGGTCTTTCTTATCATCATCGTGCTGGGGATAATGGGCTTTCGTTTTCTCCCGGTGGATCTCCTGCCACCGATCGAATATCCAATGCTGAGCATTTCGACGAGTTACCCGAATGTTGGTCCTGAAGAGATAGAAACAATCATCACCGACCGGGTGGAGAATGCCATTGCCAGCGTTCCGAATATCGAGGAAATCCGATCCCGATCCTCGGAAGGGTACAGCCGGGTTTCACTGGAATTCACCCAGGGAACCAACATTGACGAAGCGGCCAACGATGTCAGAGCCGCGCTGGATCGTATCCGTGATGATCTGCCTCCCGAGGTTGAACCGCCGCGCCTCTGGAAGTTCGATCCGGACAATTTTCCGGTGGTCATTCTCGGAGCCCGGTCCTCCCGTGATATGGAGGAACTCACTCGTATCCTCGAGCGGGAAATCTCCCAGCGATTTGAACAGGTCCCCGGCGTCGGTTCCGTGGATGTCTGGGGAGGGGTGTACCGTGAAATTCAGGTCCAGCTGAAGCGGGATCGGCTTGCCTCCAGCAATCTCACAGCGTCCGATGTGGCAAACGCTCTGCGACAGGAAAATGTGACTCTGCCCGGCGGGGATATGCGTGAAGGTATCAGCGATATGTACGTCCGGACGCAGGGTGAATTCCAGTCCATCGACCAGATCGCCAGCACCATTATCACCGTTATCGACGGGAAACCAATCCGGGTGAAGGACGTTGCCGAAGTCGTGGACGGGTACGAGGACGTGCACCGGGTTGTGCAGGTCGACGGTCAGCCAATGATCCGGCTCGGTGTCAGGAAGCAATCCGGAGCCAATACAGTGTCCGTGGCGCGCGAAGCGCGCGAGGTGATGGCACGTATTAATCAGGAGCGTACCGATATGGAACTCCTGATGATTATCGACCAGAGTGAATTCATCAAGGATTCCATCAGCAACGTGCAAAAAGCGGCACTCTGGGGTGGACTGCTGGCGATATTCATCCTGTATATTTTCCTGCGAAACGGGTCCACAACCTTTATTATTGCTCTCTCCATTCCGATTTCTATCATCGCCACTTTCGGGTTGTTGTATTTCAACGACCTCACCCTGAATCAAATGAGTTTCGGAGGACTGGCGCTTGGCATCGGCCTGATTGTGGATAATGCTATTGTGGTGTTGGAGAACATCGTCCGTCTGCGAGAGGACCGACACAGTCTGGAAGAGAGCGCCCTCACTGGTACAAAAGAGGTGGCTGGTGCAATCATCGCTTCGACACTAACGACCTCGGTTATTTTTCTGCCGGTCATCTTTATGCAGACTATCTCCGGGATGCTGTTTAAGGAACTGGCATTGGTGGTGGTTTTTTCCCTGCTGTGTTCCCTGTTGGTGGCGTTGACCCTTGTTCCCATGCTCAGCAGCCGGTTTCTGTCGGTGGGCAGAGGCGAAAAAACAACTGATGATGAGCAGTCCAAAATAGGCCGGTGGTTTCTGAAACTGGAGAACCGGTATTCGATATGGTTAGAAAGTGCCGTCCGCCACAAAAAGACCGTCGTTGCAGTAACTGCGGCGTTACTCGTCGGCACCATTTTACTCTGGCCGTTACTCCCGATTGAATTGGCGCCGGAAACGGATGCTGATGAAATTGATATAGAACTGGAAATGGCGCAGGGTACCAACATCGCTGTAGTGAACAAGTATCTCTATGAATTGGAACGCATGGTCCGGGAAGTGACTCCCATGGATCAGGTTGAACACATCTCCATTGAGATTCGTCCCGGCGACGCCGAGGTTGAGCTCTCCCTGAAACCGGCGGACCAGCGCACCATTAACAGCTTCGAACTGGCGGATCGCATCCGGGAACACGTCACCGGGAAAATTCCGGGCGGTGAACTCCGGGTGAATGCCCAGTCCGGACTCTGGATGCTTCGTCGACTCTTCGGATCCGGGGGTTCGGAGGCGGTGCAAATTGAATTACGTGGTTATGATCTCGCCTTGGCAGACCAACTGGCAAAGGACATCCAGGAGATCATTGAACGCGCACCGGAAGTCGCCGACGTGCGACTCAGTCGGCGTGAGGGAAGACCGGAACAGAATTTAATTATCGATCGGGAAAAGATTGCGGACCTGGGGTTGTCTGTCAATCAGATTGCGCAGATTATCCAGACCAATGTCGGCGGCAGCCGCGCCGGTGTATTCCGGCAGGGCGGCGAAGAATACCCAATTACGGTGCGCCTCCAACCGACGGACCGGCTCAGTACCCTGGATCTCAAAAATATTTCCATCCGAACCCGGACCGGTCAGACCCTGCCGATTTCATCGGTTGTGCGTACCGAACGACGACGAAGTCCCACCGATATTGAACGAATTAACGGACAGCGGGTAACGTATATCCGGGCGAACCTGGAAAGCGGCGCCGCACTGGGCGATGTTGTGCAGAAATTGCAAACCGAACTCCGTGATTTTGCTTTACCTGCCGATTTCTCACTGATTTTCAGTGGTGAGTACGAGGAGCAGCAAAAAGCCCAGCGGGATTTCACCCTCTCTATCCTGATGGCGCTGATTCTGATTTACATGGTCATGGCTGCCCAGTTTGAACGGTTTCTCGATCCGCTCATTGTGATGGTCTCCGTCCCATTGGCAATTATCGGAGTCGTGCCCACGCTCCTGCTGACAGGGACCTCGCTGAATATCCAGAGCCTGATGGGAATAGTTATGCTCATCGGTATCGTCGTGAATAACGCCATCGTGCTGGTGGATTATATCAACCTGATGCGCCGGGACCAAAGCCTCGGAGTCACCGAAGCAGTGCTCAAAGCCGGGCGACTCCGGTTGCGGCCCATCCTGATGACGGCTGCTACCACCGTGCTGGGAATGCTACCGCTCTCCTTTGGAACCGGCGCCGGCGGGGAGATTCAGGCGTCGCTTGCCCGGGCAGTTATCGGCGGATTAACAGTTTCTACGCTGATTACGCTTGTACTTATACCCGTGGTGTATATTGGCGCGCATAATCTGCTGGATAGGGTAAAAAGTTGAAGTTACTGCCTCCCGGCTTAAAGACCACAGCAGGTAGGTTTAAGCCGGGAATGCTGTGGGTATATGGGACACTAATTCTGCCATTCAAAATATTCATTCAACCCCTGCAGGGTTGTTATTCCTCATATTACTTCACCACCGGTTGCACCGGTGGCTATTCATGTTAAATCCCTCCGGGATTTTAATGGGAGCGTCCTGGTGGTTCACCGGGATCATTGTTCTCGTGATGGTACTCTTCTCCTGGTTTGTTTATCCGAAATCCGATCGATTCGTAGTTAATCCCGAAGAGGGCATGAAGGCAGTACAACGAGATGCCCGGCAGCGTCAAATCACAGCCAAAGCGGGTCGAAATGGATTTGTGGCTCTGAATTTCCTGTTTTTAGTGGTTACTGTATATGCGGAATTGTCCGGAGTAAACGCAATTCCGGTTTCCTTTGTTGCCATAGGTGTGGCTGTAGGTTTTGCAGTGTATTTGGTATCGGATTTAATATTGAGAAGATAAGGTACTACACCAGGGACCCGCTTAAACCCGGCTAACGCCGGACTTTAAGCGGGTCTTTTTCACTATAGAGTTCTATCTTTTCACATACAACTGTACCGTGTCCGCGGAAACTGCAGTAAACAGTCCCAGTCCGCCAAATACGTTGTATAATGGATCTTCAAATGTATCCGTCTGATTCATTGAGGTGAGCACGTCCAGGTATTCCTGCTCGACGGCGTAAAGCGTCAGTTGATATTCGCCGTACCACGAGAACATAAACCAGGGCAGGTCGGCGGAGGTACCCATCACTCCATCCATGCCGTGACCGGAGACCGGGGAGAACGCTTCCAGCGTATCGCCGTCGAACTGGGCGAGCTGAAAATCCACGATCGCCGGCTCCTGGAAATCCACCAGACGCTCGCTGTACGGCGAGCTCGGATGAGGCGTGGCGACAGTCGTTATCCAGTAGCCTTCAGAGCCCTCGCCGCCGGACCATTCCAGACTGAATTTCTGTTCCAAATCGAGGAATGTCAGCGTATCCGCCGGTAAATGGGTGATTTCGATCGGCGCAGGGGCGGTCGTCGTTGCCATTAGTTTGTGGTTACCATACTCAACGTTTAAAGTGTAGGTAATGTCCGGCTGCACTCTGACCGACCTGTCAAGTAGATAGTAGACGCCTTTAACGTTACTGTATTCGGACAACTGATAGACATTTTCGTCATCGGAAATCGTAACATCAGCACCGGAGACCGCCGCATCGTCAGCATTATAGCGGGCTTTGATATCGAAGGTCCGGGTTAATCGTACCGAATCGATAGGCTGCCCGGTGAACAGATAGGCGCTCACAACTATTTCTTCGTGGTAATCCGGCTCCATGGAATTCTCTGAACATGCCGTCCAAATCAGCGTCAGTGTTAACATCAATATTATTGTACGTTTCATTATATTATCCTCCTCAGATTAGAATGAGAACTCTATACCAGCGGTTGGCAGTATCGGCAGCATCCGGACTTCGCTCACTTCCGCGGTGCCATCATCCATGAAATTCACGTTTTTGTGCCAGAGATTCCTCCGGTTGTAGGCGTTGAAAATTTGCAGGTACCAGCTCCAGCTCTCGAGCATGACGCTTTCCGGCAACTGTTTTGTGTATCGAATGCCCATGTCCAGACGATGATAGTGCGGCATCCGGGCATTGTTGCGTTCACCGCCGATGACGAAGGACGTTTCGTCCTCCGGGAATTGCAGCTGATAATGTCCCAGTGGACGCGTGTATCCCTGGCCGGTGCCGTAGGTCCAGGCGAAGTTGGCTGACCACCGTTTATTAATGCGATACGATCCCACCGTTTTGATGCTGTGTCGGCGGTCAAACCGCGGGTAATATGTTTTGCCGTCGTTGACCGCGTCGAATTTTCGTTTTGTCCATCCCAGGGAATAACTGACCCAGCCGGTGAAATCGCCGGTTTTCTTTTCCAGATTGAAATCGGTGCCGTACGCCCATCCGCGTCCGGAATGGAACAGGTCTTCGCCGTTGTACACCCGCGTCGCCTGGGTATTAAACTGATATAGTTGTGGCATATCCTTGTAATACCCCTCGACGGTACCGGTCAGTTCGCCGGGCAGGTCCATTTCCACGCCTGCCACGTAATGGGTTGCGCTGGCAGGGGCGATGCTGTTATCGCTGGGAAACCAGACATCCATGAAGGACATGGCGTCGTTGCCCATCGGCACGATATTCACGAATTGATAATACTGGCCGTAGGCGGTTTTCAGGCGAACCTTGTCCGTCAGCATAAACTGTACGGCTAACCGCGGAGAGATTTTCCAGTTCGGATCGCCGATGTAGGATGAATCTTCCATGGTATTTTCAAATCCGGTGGGTGAGTAATTTGTGACTCGGACCCCTGGCTGGATATTCAGCCTGGGTGTCGCTTTCCACTCGTCCTGCAGGTACATTGCAAGCGACGAGCTTCCGGAACTCAACACCATTCGCTGCTGCTCGAATCTGGCGTCGTATTTCGATTCCAGCACCTTGTACTCGAAGCCGAGTTTTACACCGTGGTCATTCCCCGGAAAATATTCCAAGTCACCCTGCATTGTGAAATCCTCGATGTCGTTAAAGATCTGTCCGGTCATCAGGGCATCATCGCGATCCAGAGCCGAACCGTACGCGCTCCGGGAGAGGTAAAAGTTCGAGAACAGCTTATCGCTGAAGACGTGTGTCCACCGGGCATTCACCGCCCGGTTTCCCCAGTTGATGTTGAAGGCAAAGGGATCCAGCGAAAAGTTCATGTTGTCGCTGCCCTGGTAGAACGTGAGCGCCAGTTTATCCTGGTGACTGAATTCCTGATAAATTTTCAGGTGCATATCGTAGAAATAATAATCCGGGATCATTTCCAGTTGCTCTTTGGCCTCACCGCTGGCGCTTCGCTCGGTGGCGTTCAGCATGTAATCCACATACGTGCGCCGTCCGGAGAAGAACCATGCGCCTTTTGCCAGCGGTCCCTGGAGTGACGTTTTGGCACTAACTAATCCCAGCGATGTCTTACCCTCGAAGGATTTCTGATTGCCGTCCTTGTTCGTAATATCCAGCACTGACGAGAGGCGTCCGCCGTACTTTGCGGAGAACCCGCTGCGGACGAACTTGACATCTTTGATGGCATCCACATCGAACGTGCTGAAGAGACCGAAGAGGTGATTCGCGTTGTACACTTCGGAGCCGTCAAGCAGTACCAGATTCTGGTCCGGCGTGCCGCCGCGGACATAAATCCCGCTGGAGAACTCGGAATTGGTGAGTACGCCCGGCATCATCTGAATCGTCCGCATCAGATCGGCTTCCGCCATGACTGGCGCGGTTTTGAGTGTGCGCGGAGTAACGTGAATCGTGCCGGTTTCCACCAGTTCGATGTCTTCTTTCCGTTCAGTTTCAATGATCACGGCTTTGCTTTCCAGCGCTTTGGGAGTTAAGGTGACATTGACCACCCGCTTCTCGTTCTGTCCCAGCTGAATGGTGACGGTCTCCCTGGCATATCCCATATAACTGAAGACTATTGTCACTTCTCCTGCCGGGACATTATTAATGATGTAGTACCCGCTGTTATTCGTCATGGCTCCGAGTTCTGTCCCCTGCAGGTACACATTGGCTGCAATGAGGGTTTCCTCGTTCGATGCATCTTTCACAAATCCACTGATTGTGCTCGCTGTTAGCTCTGCGGCAAGGGTTATACTCATCGCAAAAACAACAAGGAGACCTATTGGTATCCAAGTGTAGGCGTCGCTTGGGGTCCGCCTTTTCTTCATTCGTCCGATAGATTTCATACTGGCTCCTTTACCTGAATTTTTCATTCTTTCCTCCGGTTCAGCCTCTCATCTTCTCAAGTTGCATGCCAACTGAAAAAATTCTTGTGTTATTTTCACCTAACTCACTATTGAAACAATTACTTCCACTAAAACCGACCTGGGAGACTCGCATATCGATTTCATCTATTCCCATATCATTTTGATATAAGTGTACCATTGTTACGCCTGCGGACTTGTGTTCGTCGTTTCACTAAGATTGACCGATTTCAGGCTCAGATTTAGGTCATGGATTCGTTTGAGTAACCCATGGAGTTCATTCCGATCTCTGGCTGTACCACTTAGTATTGTAAAATTATCTCCGATTTTAATTTGAACATCATCAAACCAGGCAATACGTCGCTGGTCTATTTCCTCATCGAGGACTATCCGAAACTTTTTCTTCGTCTTTCCATTTGTTTTGTCTTTTGCTGTCATAATTCACCTCATTTTTCAGTTCGACGGCAATCTACAGGAGAGAGTGGGTGAGAAACATCACCCGGACCGGGTGAAATTGTGAGTGAATTGGGTGAAATGGGTGAGATACTAAAGATGCCATCTTCAAAAGATGGCATCTTATATTTTCATGCAGAGAAACAGGACTTACCGCCTCGCAATGAGATTGCGAGGCTTGATTTGGGAGCCTTGGAATCTCATTCCAAGGCGTGACTGCAGATGGTGCAGCCTTGATCTCATCCTGAACAGAGTCCCGCACAAGCGGGACGGAGGTGAGGGATCTCTAATGGAAGGTCTGATGCTAGGAGATTCTTCGCTCACGCTCAGAATGACAGTGTTGAATTTCGAACATCCAGGCCAGTCATTTCGAGTAAGGCTCTTCAATGCCGCATCGAGAAATCTCTTCGTTCTTTTCCAACCCTCCTCCTCGCAATGAGATTGCGAGGATTGATCTGGGAGCCTTGGAATCTCATTCCAAGGCTTGGTCACCCGGGGCAGGCACGTACGTTCACAATGACAGTGACTTAGTCTTCTAAAAATCCCATGGACCTGGCTTTGTCCACGGCTTCGGATTTATTGCCGACGTTCAGCTTGGCGTACAGATTTTTGAGATGAGTTTTGACTGAATTGACGGAAACAAACATGGTGTTTGCTATTTCCTGATATGTTTTCCTTTCCAGGAGATGTGAGAGTACTTCCTGTTCCCGTTCGGTCAGCGGTTCAATGAGGTCCTGCTGAAATTTCGGTATGGTATGGGAATGAGTTTGCTGCTGCAATTCACTCAAAAGCATCCGGGCAAATTCCGAAGTTGTATTCGGTGTGCCATCCCAGGCGAGATACTTCTTCAGTAATTTTCTCATTGGCTCACCGATTTCCAGGAATGGCATTACTTCTTCCCTGGCAGCAGCAGACTGTAATACATTAGTCAGATTTTCGTACGCTTTTTGCTCCTCACCGACAATGAGTGTGAGGAGTACTGTGTAGATATCCAGGACAAGCAGACTATGTTTCCGCTGGAAATCTTCAATATACGGACGAAGCCACTGGATATATTCTCTGGCGCGCTTCGCATCGTTGGTATGGATGGCATGACGTATGGCAATAATTCCCTGGCGTTCCCGGATAACAGAGAAATCTGCTTCAGGCTCCAAACCAAGATGTTTTAATCCCGGACCGATACGGGTAAAATCTCCGGCCAACGCATCCAGATAGAGTTGATCGGTCTTGAGGTCCGAGCCGAAAATACCAACTTCGCTCTCATGGAACAGACGGGCTGCTTCAGAGAGGTACGTATCTGCTGCCTTTTTTTCGCCCACAGCGATGTCGCACATGGCAAGTGTCAGCAGCGACTGATATCGGACGTACGGATCATCCCCCTGCTTTGCCAGCCGGAGAGCATTCTCAAGCGCCTCTTCTGCCGCCTCAATGTCATTACGAATATACCCGGCATATCCCAGCGCATTATACAGATAGCAGGCGGCCGGTAAATTATGCAATCCCTGCTCCTGCAACTCGTTCAGGTACTTTTGGGCACGATGCGCCGCTGCAGCAGGTCCATCTGATTGGATCATCAAGGTACAGAGGTGTCCACGTGACGAAAGCAACAGGTAGTAATTCCCCTTTCCCGCACTTTCGCCGATAATCTGCTCAAATAACATGATGGGTTTTTGTACATGCCCCACTTTTATGTACGACCGGGTCATGTTGTACAATAGCATTCCCCGGAATATCGGACGCCCCTCTGGCATCGCCTCCAGAGTTCTTTCACTCAGAATAATTGCCCGCTGAAGATCCCCGCTGACGCGATACCAGAAGGCTTGCAGAATTTTCGTGAAAAAGTGTACGGTTTGTTTACGCTCCTCGGAATAAAGACAATCTTCAGAATCCAGCACCTTGCGAATCGTTTCTATGTCCTGACCGATGTGTGCACTGCGGTGACTGAGCAGTTGCATCCATGCCCGCCCGAGCAAAATCGTGGGATAGTCCGCAATCGCGTCTTCGGGGACTTGCTCCACCCATCGCCTGAATTCGGTTAGCCTGCTCTGGGAAATGAGATGCTCCGTATACCGATCCAGTAATGCAAATGCCCGGGACTTCTCCGTCATCCGGAAGGCATAATCCAGTGCCTGATCTACCTGCCCATTGGATTGGTACCAATCGCTGGCCCGGCCGCAGAGTTTGTCAATCTCATCCTGATAATTTTGTTTTAGCCGGAACTGTAAGAGTTCCCCAAACAAATGATGGTAGCGGAACCATTCGCTTTTTTCATCTAATGGGACCAGGAACAGGTTCTGTTCTTCAAGTTTGTTCAGAATTTCCACTGTGTCTTCTATTCCACTGACCTGTGCAGCTAATTCAACGTTAAACTGACTCAGTATTGAAGTCCGCAGCAGAAAATATTGAACATCTTCCGATAATCCGGCGAATACTTCTTCCATAAGATAATCCAGCACATAACCCGTTTCCCCGGAGAAGGATTGCAGGAACGCGTCTTTATCTTGGGACTGCTGAAGTGACAGTGACGCCAGTTGGAGTCCGGCGGCCCAGCCCTCTGTTTTTGCGTTCAAAGTTTTCAGATGAGCTTCCGTAAGTCCTAGTTTCATCTCACCGTTCAGAAATTGCTCCGCCTCTTCTTCGGTGAATCGAAGATCCTCCTCGCGAATTTCCATCAGTTCATCCCGGGCCCGATATTTCGCCATCGGAAAGGCAGGGTCGACCCGGCTGAGAAGAAGCAGACAGATATTCGGAGGGAGTTGATCAACAGCAAACCGAACAGCGTCATGCACAGACGGCGCTTCAATCAGATGGTAATCGTCCAGAACGACGATGACCTCATTCGCCAATTTGCATAACTCATTGATGATAGGTGTCATCAATATTTCAATTGCGGGAAGTGTATCGCTTTTAAGCATATCCAGCGAGGTCGCCCCAATCAATTTATCGAATCTTTGAAGTGCCGCAATCAGGTAGGTGAGAAAGCGGGACAGACTGTTATCCCGTTCATCCAGTGACAGCCAGGTATATCCGGTCTGGATCGTTTCGAGCCAGGAACGAATGGTAGTACTTTTACCAAAACCGGCAGGAGCGGTAACTACTCCAAGGCGAAACGGTTTTTCCGCGAGTTTCGCCCACAAATGGTGGCGGGCAATTATACCTGCGCGCAGAGGCGGTGGATGCAGTTTTGTTTGAAGAATGGGTCCGCCGACAATTAGTGAGTTGTTATCGATTTTTACGTTCATCTGACCCGGAGTTCGCTATGTTTTCAAAAGATAAGTATCGAAATTTACTGTAACCGGTCTCCGGAAACAATTAAATCCGGGAGCCGATCAGGATGCGGAGTCCCACTGTCTCAAGTGATTTCCTGGGTTCCGTAATTGTTACGACAAATCGTGAGTTCGTGTACAATTATCTGCCAATCACCATGGTTGATACATATCATTCCAGTTACTTGGAAACAATAATACAGGAAAAATAAACTAAAAACGAGGTGGGATATTGTGGATTACAAAACCCCAATACACAGGCCTCCCCGGAGGGGCGGAGGCCTGCCAGCTGCTTTGACAGCAACTGTTGGGATCTGTCGTTGGGGATTCTTCTACATTTCACTTTCCGCCGGTTTTTTTACCGATATATTCAGTGATTTCACGACAAACTGGTCTTCATTAAACTCCCCGCGAACAGTGACGCGTTGTCCATCGCCAGGTCGTGTATCTCCAACGTTTTCAGAAAATTTGATGTCGATTGTTTTGCTCTCTTTAGCTTTAGGATGTATCGTCAGAAAATAATCAACACCATTTGCGGTCTCTTCAACGGAGATAACACCGGACAGCTTCTTCTCATCCATGGACTTCTTCTCCTTGTGCTTATCACCGGCGAAGGTCATCGAGGCAAAGGTAAGTACCATTAACAGACTCAGGATACCAGAAAGTATGTTTTGTATTTTACGCATATCATTTACCTCCTTATTTCTTGCAACAATTTTACAATTCTTGCCAATACTTCACTGATAATAAAATCAAATACTATTCCAAAGGTACTTTTCACACGGCCAATTTGCCCAGATATATCAATTATACCAAGGGTTTCAGTAATCTGTTCTTCAACACTTATAGCCACTGGATGTGTAATTACAGACACGCTCAATAGCCGATTAACCTGTCCTGTTTTACACATATCTTTATTTTAGTTCTACTCCTGAATTATTCGATAGCCGCCGGATTTAAAAATACCCGGCGGCTATTTTTAATAGTATTCCTTATTCGTTTTCAATCTCGATTTCTACCAGAACTTCATTCTCTGTAGAATTTTCCACGTCAGCAATAACAGACTGGACCAGGGCATTCCACAGTTCGGCGACTATAGAAGAGACAAGTTCGGATTCACCTTCCTGCTCGACCGAAACGCTGCCATCGTCTTTTTCCACAGTCAATTCAAGTTCAAATTCTTCCTGGAGTCCGGCATTTTCCAAAAACCGGGTCAGGCTGTCCAGTGTGGTACGGGATTCCTCTGAAAGCATGATATTGCTGTGTACCTCCACGCTGATACCTTCATCATCGTCGTCCCCCTCATCGTCATCGTCGTCATCATCTCCGTGGTCATCATCGTCATCACCATGATGGTCATCCTCATACCGGATTGCATTTTCTATCTGGGTTCGCGTGAGTTGAGACCGTGCGACAATCGCCGCAACCAAGTCACTTCGTGCCGTCGAATCAGAGGTAAACTTGTATTTGACTTCGATTTTTTTACTACCGCTGTCACCTGGAAAGTCCCAGTCATCGACTTCAATCTCGAGATAGTTGGTATACTCGTCTCCACCATCATAGTCTTCATCTTCTTCCCATTTCAGTTCCAGCAGGGAGTCCACCGTCAGTGCGTCCATCTGAAAATGCGCCATAATTGTATCTATCAGCCCATCGCCGGTATCAGTTGTGGTCGCAAATTTTTGTTCCATTTTCACGAATGCTGTAGAGTCCCTGATTTCCGCCTCGATTTCAGTCTTCATTTTGTCGCGATGGTGTTCCATAAATTCGGAAATAAGAGTACCGACGGCACCGTTATCATGGGCTACTTCGGCTGCACGTTCTGAACCAATGAACTTTTGCACTTCTTTGAAGGTCACACCATGATTTTTATGGTTCCTCATAATTTCGATAAAAACACGGGATTCAACGGTGGTTTCAAAGTCAACCACCGAGTGAATCCGCCCGGTTTGTGACCGATTGTGTTCGTCGATAATAGTTTGCCACTGTTCATTTCCTTTCCGGGCGACAACCACTACCAGACGATTCCCGCTGTGGTTCACCGTGAAATTAAATTTCCCCGAAGCATTTGTCTCGACTCCATCCCGGGCGATAATATCCATGGAACCACTTTCGGTAAGTTCAGATATTGAAACCTGGGCACCTGGAACGCCATCAACCTGGTCATCCAATACCTGTCCTTCTATATCGAGCTCCGAAGTCGCCGGTGAATTCGGTGACTGTGAACATGCCATCAGAAACAACAGCATAAACAATATACCACTTGCACCTATCCATTTTTCTCGAACACTATTCAACCACTTCATACATTCCTCCGTTTGACTGGTTAATTTGACATATCTGTTCTCACTCGCAACACTTATGCAAGGAGTATTCCACTTGGATTTTTTTACACTTATGAAAAATATAAGTGTAGTATTTACAAGTTCTTATAAATACTATATGCTGATGAAACTGTGACTGAATTAAGAGATGTAATTGGCTTTATCGTGTCCTATTGAACACATCAAATTGTCCGGAAATGAACACGGTACTTAGCTGTGTATTCACAATAAAAAACCGGATCTTCTCCCCCTCTCCCCGATGAGGATATCTCTCCTTCCGGAGAGATCTATAAAAAGAAGACCCGGTCAATTGCAGGATACATCTATTTACTTAAAACAGAATATTTCAAAAAGTGTAGTAAATACCCAAGCCACCATACACACCAAAATCCGTTTCCGGAATAACATACAAGGTCGGAGCAACCTCAAAGGAGATGTCAAAGGCGGGATCGGCGAACAGAAAATCAACCCCAACCGGAATACGTGCGCCGACATCTCCTTTTTCTCCCATCCGAACCATGACACCGATACCGTAATACAGGGGGATTTCTATATTTTCATGTTCCGGATTGAACAGGTTGTATTTGTAAAACACATAATCACCCAGCAGGGTCACCTGATCATTGGCACCGGTGCTATAAGCCAGTGCCAGATTAACCGAGTTGCCCGGAGATTTCCATATTTTGGCCCCGACTCCGGTTGGCTCCCCGATTTTAAAACCTAACCCAAGTTCGTTTGCACTCGACATACCTGGCGCAACCACACATAGAACAATTACAGTTACAAGAATTCGTGACTTCATACCTATGACCTTTCAACTAATTTACTTCTCATATTTCGATTATTGCCCGGTGTATTTGATGTAATATTGATCGGTATACTTTTATCGGGAATTACAGTGTTCTGTCAAAATAGCCCGCGTCTGGATTGGGTAAGAACCGGCGGACGGATACTGTAGTCCTGCACTCTGAACCAAAAAGTGTATCTGTGTCCAGTGCCGGCAATTTTCACAGGAAGAATAAGCCCAATCATCTGCCCGACATTTTGACGCGCCTCTCTATCCAGATAGGTTTGGATTGCGCTATTTGATTTATCACCGCCTTCGGCGGTATCCCGTGCCGCGCCAAACTGCGGACTGACCAGGCCAATACTTTTGGTATTCGAACCGAGGGAATTCCTCTGTGCGTTTTCTTTAATTCCGCGTTCTCCCTGGGGGTACAAATTACCGGATACCTGAAACTTGTATGCCTCAAATTCCGAAGTCCACTCGTTCCAGGTTAATTCTTTATACTCAACCTGATGGAGGCGTCCCCGAATATCAACGAATGCAATGCTGTCACGCTTTAACCGCACTGGTTCTCCAGTTTCGGATCGCATTGCTACGGTGAATTTTTCGCGGACCGGAGCGATAACAATGTAGAGACTACTATCCCGGAACGCATAGGAATTGGCCGATTCTCGACTGATCTCACCAACGTTAGTATGCAAGTCCTCCCCGGCTTTTTTCCTGTCCGCCACCTTCATCTGAAATGTATAATCCACGTTATACACGTAATACGAATGCGTTCCCGCACACCCGACCATGATAGCCACAATGATTATTGCACCTGTGATTAATCGTAATCTCATCTCATGAAGCCGCCTTTGGTAAAATCCTGTCACATCAATAATATGAACTCAACAACCATACCACAGATGGTTAAGTAGTATTAAGACGATAGAGAACAATAACTTATACAAAAATTTTAATTCAGAAAAACATCGTATCGCGTGTTGAATTTGACACAAATTCGTGTGATGATTGACACCTAACGGATCACGAAAATACTGTGTAATAGGTAAATAAAATATGATAGGGAAAAAAGTGGGAAATTCGGGTTAATTCAGCGGAAGAATGCTAAAAGAACAATTTCTTTGAAAGAATTATTAATTGGTATTGTGTCGCAAAAGGTGTGTTATTCCATGGAAGGAGAGAATCAGGAAATACCCCATCCTCCGGCTTCCTCGCTGAGGACATTTTTCAGGTCGTGCGTGCCCCAAACCGGATCGGGTCCTGCCAGCCGGAAATCGTTCTCCGATTGGAGGAGTGTAATGAGGGACTGCTGCAGATCCTCCCGGGTGAGTTCATCCTGAATTCCCGCCTCGAGCATACTCACATGCGGCTCACCTATCAGCTCACGAACCAGTTCGTTGGCCGGGGTGGTATCAACCGGCAAGAGGGCAATTCCCTTTTCACGGGAATACATTTCAGCGATTTCCTGCATGACCCGATGTGCTAAATAGGCGTCGTCAAGCAAACCTAACAGACCAAGCCGGTCCGGAATGACATCATTGGAAGAGAGAAAATATTGCTGGACGGTCTGCAATACCGGCGCGATGTCTTCGTACATATTTCTTTCCTGTGCCTGATCCGCAAGCTTTTCCAACAGCGCCGGTACATGTTCGATGTAATTTTGGAGAAATCCGAACAGGTTATTCAGGTTTTCATTCGTGAGTTCAATATTTTGTGCTTTTGCGGATTTCCTGATTAACTCTGCCAGATTCCCGGTTTCCTTTTCAACTGCTACCGCATCCGCGATCTGTTTTCGAATTTGATTGACTTTCATATTATCACTCCTGTATCGTGTTATCCAACTACTACCAGAGTATTCAGGCTAAAAGACTGTTTTCAGGGAAGGGTTCACGGAGTTCAAGTTCTTATACTTCACTGATTGAATCAACAAAAATTTGCCATGATCCGAAGCCGAAATAATCATTTGTTTAATACCGCGGAAACACTTGCTATCTTCTATCTATGTATTCCGGAGATGATATTAGTAATCAATCCGGACGTACCATAATCATCGGTGACGTCCACGGGTGCATCGATGAATTGCACCACCTGCTCGAGAAAATGAATTACTCCGGAAACGACCGGCTGATTTTTGTCGGCGACCTGATCAATAAGGGCCCGGACTCGCGTGGGGTGCTGGAGTTTGTCGACTCGCTCGATGCGGAAGTCATCCTCGGAAATCACGAACTCGGATTTCTCCATTTTATTCATGGCACCTATGACGGAAACCGGGAAATGCGCGAAACAAAGGCACAGCTGAATCCGGTTCTGGATCACTGGGTGGCGTGGATGGAATCTCTGCCAACATTCATCGAAACACCGAACTTCCTTGTAATCCACGCCGGACTCCCGCCGGATACCGCTCCGGAAAAGGTCGACAGGTATATTACCACTAATATTCGCACCTGGGACGGCGCCGGACAGGATCTGAATAATCCGGACAATCCACCGTGGTATGAGCTGGTTAACTATGACAAACTCATCGTATTCGGACACTGGGCGCGAAAAGGCTTAATCGAAAGGGATGATGCGATCGGACTGGATTCCGGGTGCGCTTACGGCAAGCAACTCAGCGGACTGGAACTGCCTTCCCGGAAGATTCACCAGGTGGAGGCAAAAAAGGTCTATTGTGAACCCGGGGAGGATACGTAGCCTGCTATGAAAGTCTCCATTTATAATGATGTAATATCAAATTCTTACTAATCCTTTACAGGTTTATACACCCGCACGTAATCCACAATCATCATTTTGGAAATCCGGAAGGGGTGGTTGTTTTTTCTCGTATTTTACGGAGATGTAAAGAGCTCTTCCGGCGGCAGTGCCGAAGTAAACCAGCAATAGGGATCGATGCTTCGAGCTTTGTCACTGAGTGCTTTGGCCTCCTCCGAATTCTCCCGTTTTCGTTCAATACGGGAGAGCTGCAACAGAGCAAAGGACTGTTGGGGAACTGTGGTGGATCCTGAAATGTTAATATATCTGTCAAACGCTGTTTCCGCCCGAGTTAGTTGACCGTCGTGAAAGCAAATTATTCCCGCGTTCAACAGCATAGTATTGCACGTCGAATCGATGTGAAGTGCATGATCAATCTGTTCTTCCGCCAGGTCATAATGGTGAGCCCTCAGATATTCTCGTGCCAACCAGGCATGGGCCTTGGCATTCTCCGGATATTCTTGTACGGTCGCTTCCCAGAGATGAATTTTTTCCTCACCGGACACTTTTCTTTCGGCTTTGAGTCGTCCCCGTAATCCATAAACAGGATCAAGGTCAGCCAGTATTTTTGCCTGTTCGCGTGCCCGACGCCTGCTTCCTCCCAGGAACCACGGGATGCCGGCATACATGTCAACCAACCGCAACCGGGACTCAAGGCACTCGGCATTCAAATCGACGGCTTGTTGAAAACAATCGACGGCCCGGTGAAATTCCCCGGGGACCTTCCACCATGTTTTCACCCGGTGGATGAGCGAAATACCCCTGTACGAGGCGATTAGGCCGGCAAAATGATGATATCGCGAATTGTGCGGATCAAGTTGAATTGCACGTGAAATACAGGACGCTGCGGAATCAAACGCCATGGCATAAAAAAGCCCCCGGGCACGCTCAAAGTATAACGGGGCGGCGTCCGGTTCATTCTCAATTTGCTGTTGTAATAAAAACAATGCCGAATCCAGGTTCCCGGTCATACGAAGTGTGAACGCCTGTTGCAGTATCGGACGGGAGTCGTCACCCTGTTCCGGTGATATCGCTACCACCAATCCTGGGATTGTCAGGGTGAAAACTATGATAACTACCCGGCGGAAATACGATAACCGATTCATGAAAATCCCCCCACCAATAATTCTATCTAATCAAGAGCATATTCCGGGTCGTCCGCTTCCCGTTTACTTCAACCTCATAGAAATATACTCTGGAAGATACGTGATCGCCACTGGCATTTTGACCCTCCCACGGGATAGTCTGAAAGCCCGCTGTCAGCAGTCCATTATACAGCGTATTCACCAGGATCCCGGAAATATCATACACCTTCAGAATGGCATCCGACTCCCGGGAGACCAGTATCGGAATTTGCGTCTCCAGATTAAAGGGTTTCATGAAATTGTTCCGGTGGATTCAGTGAAATCTTAAGGGCTTGAAATAAATTACTGAGATTAATCTAACACTAGAGATTCAATTTTATTAATGAAATCTATTATCCATTAAAAGCTATATCCAAAGGAAAAAATATTCGCTCACACGTGAATCGGTACCAGGCGAGTTCATGAAGGATCGGTCTAAGTGTCGTCGGCGTTTATTCCTAACACAGAAACAATACACAACTATCCACAATTCTACTGAGGTGATTGGCTCTGAAATCGTCCTATTTCATCAGAAGCATTTTCCGGGATTCCTGAAATTCCGGAGTATTCAACCGGTACAGGTACATCCCGGAGCTCACCTGCTCCCCGTTGCCATCCCGACCATCCCAGCGAACGGTATAGTCACCTGCTCTCTGTTGTGCCTTCCACAGAATGCGTACCAAATCACCTCGGGCGTCATACACAGTAAGAGTAACACGGGTGCTGAAGTTCAATGTATACTGAATAGTTGTCTCCGGATTAAACGGATTCGGATAATTCGGAAATAACTGCAAGTCCGGTATTGGTCCTGTTGCCTCCCGAACTCTGACAATTCCCAGGGTACTGTGGAGCATAAATGGGTCGCCCGGGCTGCCGACGGCCCCGCCGGACTGAAAGTCGAGCGAGTCCGTCAGGACAAGTATCGTGTCATGCGGGGTATAATACGCCCGGAATGAGATGTCTACTCTGTGGGCTTCGCCGTATACCATCAGGAAGTAGAGTGTCGTCTCCTCAACCAGAGACGGCGAGGCGACTCCCCGGCATTCGCCGTTGATAAACGCAGCGACGACCGTATTCGTATCGGCCACAACTTCCCCGTCGACGGTCAGTTCCGCCGTCACCGTCATAAAATATTCGTAGTCAGCCGGATTCACCGTCCATTCCGGCGGCGGTTGCGCTTGTGCGGAGACAGCAGCCATCAGCAGCAGGCTGCTGATGACCGCTATCATTTGATGTGAATACCTCATCGAATCAACACCATTTTCCGGATTTTCGTGTACGACTTCGTCTGCATCCGGACGATGTACATACCCGACGCCAGCGGTTTATTATACTGATTGGTCCCGTCCCACGTGACCCGATAGTAGCCCGGCTCCTGGAGCGTATTTGTTGCCAGGGTTTTGACGACCTGCCCGCGAATGTTGTAAATCCGCAGCGTCACCCGGGCCTCTTCCGGGAGTCCGTAGCCGATAATCGTGGTTGGATTAAACGGGTTCGGATAATTCTGCGAGAGCATGTACGTTTCGGGAATGTAATCCGGATCGTTGAATGCAAGCGAAGTCTGCGTCATCGGCAGCGGCGCACCGACGGTTCCTTCGTGGCCATCCGGAGTGAACAGAAACGTCTCCGCCGTGCGATACGTCCGTTCCTGATCGTTATCCCAGATCCGCAGTTCTACGGGATCCTCTTCGCCGGCATTTCCACGGAGTGATAAGAAAATCCGTGGCTCGTCAATTCCGGGTATTATCATCGGCCGGGCGGTCCCGCGTATTTCATCATCGATGAGCGCCGCCACCATATCGTATGGATCATCCAGCATATCCAGCTTATCGTAAATGACGGAAGTCACCGTCATTGTATGCTGATATTGATACGGGTTTTCAACAGTCCAGTGCACATCCGGCAGCGAGTCTTTGGGAAATTCCGGCGTCAGATCCACGATTTTGGCCAGGCCAGGAGCAAAGCCCCCTCCGGAGCCGCCAGCCGGATTCGGAAAAGTCAGCGTATCTGCCCCCGCCAGTCGGATCTTATATCCTTCGCCGGGAAACATGCGCGTCAGGCTCCCGATCCAGCCCAATCCGACCGCGTACTGGGCAAACCCCGCCTGGTCCTTGATAAGGTCGCCTTCCTCCGGGCTGATCGCACTGAGTGCAATATTCACGTTCATATTCCGGTTGGGCAAGTAGCCGGTCCAGTTCCAGCCCGATTCCAGGTAGATATTCTGGGTGTCCGGGACGACCCGAAACCCGGTGTAATCCAGGTCACTGCCGTTACTCAGATCGGCGACGTACATCGCTCCTGTTTCCAATCCTGCATCCGCCAGTGGTCCAACCCAGGAGTCTGTGGACGCTTGAAATTGAGTATACAGCTCCTGACCGATGATCCGGTCGCCTTCTTCCGGGTTCAGGTCGGTCATGGTGGTATTGATATCGGTGGACTCGCTTTCAATGTTCAGGCTGAACCACTTGAATCCCCCGGGAAATGTCAATCCCTGGGCGATGACACCGGTGGCATTCAGCATAAGCGGCTCCGCAAGTGTACCGATGTTCGTATCATTGATAAAGGTCAGCGACGTGTCCATCTCCCAGAATTCGACACAACCTGTGCGATCCCAGAGATGAAAATCTACGGTTTCACCGCTGTACTGATTGCTGTAGACAGTCAGGTAGACCTGATACCTTTCGTACTCCGGCTGATACTCCAGGTGAGCAAAGCCGCGCGGCTCGCCATTCACAAATGCCCCCAGACGATCGTACTCATCTGTAGATTCCATCCCCTGTACGGAGATATTTGCGATGACATTCATGGAGAACTCGTAGTCGAACCGGTATACCTGCCAGTCAGGATACGGGCACATGGCGACCACTTTCACAGCAAGCGGCTCATCCCCTTCAGGACATTCGGCGAACAGTGTGTCCGTATACTTCCCAACTTCCAGATTTGGATCGACGATAAATTCGATATCGAATGATCCTCCAGGATTGATCTCGCCGGTATTTGGCGTGGCGAGGAGCCAGGGCGCCAACCCGGTCAGGGTGAACGGCTGCGGCATAGCCCCGATATTGTTCAGCGTGATGCTGAATCCATTGGTGGTGTCGGTAAACGCGATCACCTCCACGCTGTTCTGATTCCATGCTATCGGATTCCGGTTTACCGTGAATTCCCATGCCAGGGTATCCACGGCCATGGTGTTTCCGGCTAAATCCCGAATAAAATGCACCTCTGCTCTCAGTCGCCGGTTCTCTATCTCCCTGTTATCTACCGAGGTGGCCGGGGAGATGATGAGCGTATTCCCTTCGCAGGTGATTTCTGAGGCGATCTCTTCGCCGGTCTGTGCAAAGAACAACTCGGCCGAGTTAGCATTTAATGCAGCACAGTCAATATCTTCGGTGAAGGTAAACTGCAACTGGTCGTTCATATTCAGCACGCCATCGGCCGGCTCGGCTACGCCGAGCATTTCCGGTCGGGTGCGGTCGATAGTGCCGGTAAACATCACGGAAAAATCTTCCCGAAGCCGGCATTGTGACTTCGCCCGTAATTTGTACTCGCCGTCATCCAGATTCGACACATCCCACGTGGCCACCAGAAAATCCTGTCCGGCTGCAATAACGGTATCTCTGGTGAACATTGAGGAATCGATTTCGATCCAGTTCTCCTCATCCACCGGCGAATATTCCAGCACCAGATATTCCAGTTCCGCATCGGTAGAATCGTAGCCGGAAAAGATAAAGTTCGCGCTATTGCTGTCACTGATGCTGACGGTCCAGGAATCGTTCCCGTTGGCCTGCGACAATTCCACCGGCGTACACGGCGTAATGAAATGGGCAGAGATATCCGCCCAGGCCGCGTTCAGTGGGTCGACACCCAGGGCATCGGCGATATCCACTTCACCCGGCGATGCCAGACGCAGTGAAATATTTTCATAGTGATACGCCTGTGGTCCCTTTTGTAGCGTTAAAGTCGCTTCTGTCGACTCCCCGGCCGGCAGGGCAAAATCCAACCCGGCGCTGCCAAGCGAGACGCCGTTTACCTGTAAAATCGCGCCGTCTGGGTTAGTCTCGTTCAGGGCAATCAGGGTGTACGGCCAGGTTTCGCCCGTTTCACTCTTGTTTCCGAGGGACAGTGTATACACGGCAGCTTCGTTTGGCTCCACATCGACGCGTACCTGCGGATCGATAGTGAGGTCCGCCCACTGGCGCTTAAAGGTCCCTTCCTCCCATGGCCGGGACGTTTGCCCCGCGACTAAATCGAAAACTGGCATCCCCCAAACCGTATCCCGCTTGATGTCCACCGTGAAGGCGTCCCCGGGATCGTTATCGGCGAAATGAAAGCCCATGGTGGTGGAATAGGTTTCCGTATCTCCATCAGTGGTGTCTATAATGTCTGCCCAATCATCGGTAATACCGCCGACCACCCCGATGCCGTTCACTAACACTCCGAGTTCTTCAGTGGCCTCGCTATATTCACGTATTGAGATTTCATGTGATGTCGTAATTGACGAATCACTCCGCGTGGAATAATCATACGAGGAGAGCGCATCCCAACTGATGTTTGTCAGCGATTCTCCGGTATTGGAGACGGCATTGGTAAACACGGCACTGGCCTTGGCTAAGTCGTTCTTTGCCAGGAGATTCTTCCAGTAGCGGATCGATTCCCCGAATGCTGCCGTATCTTCCGGGGCCGAATTGTCGTAGAGTTCTTCCAGATCGGGGATCAGATTATTTCTGATATGGTAATCGGAATAGACATAGAAGGAATGGAACCCGGTGATATCCGACAGTCCGTGACTGGTGTCCAACTGCACTACACAATTTTCCAGTGACAGTTCAACTATCCGGCTGTACGTGACATTCAGCCCGGCGCCTACAAAGATGTCTGCTCCATCTCCGACAATGAGTTCATCATCGCTCGTTTTATACTGCTCAGTAGTCGTGAAACTAATCTGGGTTGTCGTATCATCCAGAACCTCGATCGTCTTTCCCCAGCCCCCCGTAAAGTCGGCAACAACGTCTATCTCATTGGAAAAACTTAAGTGCGCACCTAGAAACGAAAATCCAGTTTGAATTTTCAAGTCAAGACCCAGACTTGCGTATACCGACACATTATCATCTTCTTCAAATCCTTCAATAATCGATAAGGTCCTGGTGACAGTCTGAGTTTCATCAAGGTAGGAGTAACTGCCGTCTCCCGGCGGGTCGCGCAGGACAAAAAACGGGAGTTTGTCGGTCTTGGCCGGACGACTGACAAAGTCGGTTCCTTCGGTGGCAGCCTCGCCTGTCACATACGCCCATTGGGTCGTGGTAGCCTCACGAGCGATGGGATCCTGAACCCGAATAGTCAGTTGCTTCTGGAACGGGTGATCCCCGCCATCCAGCAGGTTTGGCTTATCCGGCTGGAACTGGTACCACAGCAATCCTCCCGGCGCGTCCACCTCCACCAGATCAGTATTAATACCGGACCAGCCATCGAACGCCTGAATGGAGAAGACATCCAGTGGACAGTCATTGACTGGAACCGGAACATCGTTGACTGAATAGCCCCCATATCTCTCGAAGACGGAGACCATAACGCTGTCTTTTGCAAATTGGTGAACCACAGGACATGCCGGATCCCAGGGGGGTTCAACGAATTCGACCCAAAACGGGGCTTTATAGATAAACGTTAATGCCTGGCTCTTTTTCCTCAGGGAGATTATTCGTGATTGAAGATAGTCATCCGCTTTCTCCAACTTGGCAAGCGCGTCTATAGAAACCACAAAATCCAGTGGTGGGAGATCTGCGAGGATCAGGGTATCGCTCCCTGAAGTGTAGGTAGTATCTGTACTAAAACACGATGGGGTGGTTTGTACTGTAACGGTCACCGGCCCGAGGGGATACAGACACTCTCCACCACCTACTAATAGTTTCAAGGTCTTTGTATGGGCATTCGTGAAATCAACGCCAGCGATGTCTGTTTCAATATTCTGGATCAGAAATCCCTGTTCCACTCCGTTAAGCAGAAAGGTATGACCATCAATATAGCTGGTATCGATCGAAGTTTGCTCTCCAACGACGGTGGTGTCATATTCAAAGTATCCGCCAAAACGCACGCCAATTTGGCCACTTTTACCCGGTTCCATATCGAGCGACCATTCGCCGCTCGCACTGGTAAAGGTCCGTGGTCTGGTCGAGGCTGAGTCCAGCAGGATTTCCGCCCCTTCGACCGGACAACTCGTTCCATTGTATGTTATCACACCGCTGACGGTAAACAGGGATTCATCCAGGAACTTTACATCAGGTGCAGTCGGGTCGGTCCGGGTCAGTATAACATCAGCGCTATATGGGGTAAAAAAATCGTGCGCTTCCTTATAGGGGAGAACCGTGTATTGGGTCCCGTTTTCCGTGGAGGCGTCGTACCAGACGCCCCGGATTTCGTATTCGCCCTGTTCATCGGTATAGGCGCTGAGCTGGATCGCGGCAAAGTTATCGCTCCAGACTGTGCCCCCCATCAGTTCCGCGTTTTCGCGGGGTTCAGACATATCGAACGAGAGCACATCCTGGTTTTCGTCGAACTTCCAGTATCCGAGCAGATCCGGTTCGTCGCCAAACAGGGCGCGCGCGTCATTTCGCTCAATCTGTTCCATTGTTATTGCGACCTGCCACAACCGGATATCGTCCAGGTTGCCGGCGAAAAATTCGGTGTTCAACCGGTTCTTCCCGAACCGTAACTCACTGGCGGCCGGCAATACGTTAGTGTATCCGATGGAATCGCGGATGGTGGCGTTCTGGTACAACTTCAGGTACGAGCCGTCATATACCACGGCCACATGATTCCAGGTCTCTGTCGCCGGGAGCGCATCCTGGACAATAAATCCGGCGATTTCCGCCTGAAGCATCGAGCTCGTCTGATAAATCCGCAACCGATCGCCCCAGTCAATAATGGTGGCATTCTCCGCCGGAGGATCGATGTAATACCAAAATTCGAAGGTAAAGGCATCAGCTGTTGCAGTTGCGAAATCGCTCTTCACGCTGATATAATCGTTGAGCCCATCCAAATGCACCGATTTCCCGCGGACAGGTGACAGGGATACTTCCACATCCGCTACCGGATTGCCAGGCGGCGACCACGGCGCGCCCACCGTTGGACCGGGTGTAAACACACTCCCGGCGATCTTTCCGTTGGGAATTGTGAAGCCAATGTCTGCCCCTTCGGCGCTGTAGCCAAACTCGTTGGATATTTTTATGCCATAATTGTACAAGGTACCAGGGAAAATACTCTGGTTATCATCAAAGGCCGGATCATCTTTGGGAACATTGGCCCGCCATTCACCGTCCCGTGTGAGCACCCATTTGTCCTGAGCCAGCGTACTCCCGGACGCGGGAATCGGCGTTTCAAAATCGGCCGGCGGACTGAGTTTGTCGACAATGTATGAAATCCGGATGAATTCCGGATGGTTTTGTGCGCCGTCGGTGGCTCGGACTACAGGGGCGTCCGGTTCTTTCAGAAACAGCGACCAGATGCCGAAATCCACCGAGTAATTATCGACCCCCTCCTGCCCCATACGACCGGTCAGGGGCTGGCCGATTGTCAGGGTTACGGAATGCACCCCGGACGGCGGATTGTCCGACTCTGTATGGATTTCTCCGGATGCGCCGGTGACCTCCACATGCTGAGAGACTTGTAACTCCTGAGCAAACAGGAAGGACGGAATCCCGGTAAATATTAGAACAAATATAACCCGGTTAAACATGGTATTATCTCCTGAAATCAATTCAGCATCATTGAGGCTGACCAGTTAATGGATTCTTCCACATCATATGTGACATCAATACCATTCGGGTATGTTACCGTTGTCCAATAGCGATAAACATAAATCCGCAATCCTGATACACAAATTCTTCGTCTTCCACATAATCTGTGGAGTAGACGTCCACATGTAGGTTATCTGCGTTCTGAATTGACCACATATTATCCACAGCGCCACCCCCAATCCCTGTCACTGTTACCACTGGAGTTGTGCCAGTAGCGAATGCTGTTGAGAAAGTGACAGCGTATTTTCCTGTCGCTAGCCTGGATACGGTGAAGCCGGTTCCTGCACTGATACTTCCATTAGACGCAACCACTCCAGCAATAATTCGCTGTGATTGGGCACTAGCAACCGCATCGTATTCCCCGCTATTTCCGAATTTGATATCCCCCCGGACATCAAGTTTGGCTGTAGGACTGGTGGTACCGATGCCGACCCTGCCATGTTGATCAATTCTTATCCTCTCGTGCAATTCGCTGGGATATGTTCCGTCCTGATACCGCGTGTAAAAAGCCATATAGGTCTGATTATAGTTGTTACCGTTATTTCCTGTCAGAATCACACCGGCGATGTCGTAATCATCCCAGGACATATATTGCTTGAACGCGAGTCCGACCCGGTTACCGGATATTTGGTTCCCGTTGATGCGTCCGATGTTGCCAATGGTCAGGCTTGGAACCTCATAAACGTCAGTGGTCGTGCTATTATTTACAACATCCAGTTTTGTGTCAGGGGTTGTGGTGCCAACACCGACATTACCTCTGAACACCGAAGTTTTATCACTCAGCAGTTGTAAATTGGAATTCGCATCATTTGGGATGAGTCCATCTGCGCCAAAATTCAAATATCCACCCGGAGAAGTGGCCCAGATATAGGCGGGCCCACCGGAGCGGGTAAATCCCAATGTGTTTCCTGTGGCCTGCGTTTTATTTGTTCCATCACTGACCTCCAACCGCGCTCCTGGAGACAGGGTACCAATACCCACGTTGCCGGTACCGGGGAATGTATTTTGATTGCCTGTGAGATAATTCATTTCATAGGGGGTAGTATTCAGTTTGAGTCTGGGCGTTAGCTCGCCGTCCGTGCCAATCTCCATGCCGATCCAATACGGTTGATCATCGCTGAGTATATTGATGGGATTACTATTATCGCCCAGCGTCACGCTGAAGACACCATTGGTCACTTGGAGATCATAGGTGTCACTCCACTCCATATTTCCACCGACTTCGGCATCATAAATACGGAATGTGACTGTATAAGACCCGTCATCCATGGCATATCCGTTGGCATCCCGGAGTACTCCCTGGGTGTTAATAGTCTGGGCACTTATTATCTGGGCTACAAACAGCAGGGCAAAAAACCCGGCGAATAATAGTTGTTTTCTCATGGTAACTTCTCCTTTGAATGAATTGAATGCATATGCTTGTGGATTGTGCAAACTTCCACAGGTTATGGACATGGTTGAGCGATACTTTTATATCTGAAGCGGGTGAAGGTCGGCGTACTATTCCGGGCGGAGAAGCAGCACAGTCAACACCAGTCTGACTCAGAACAAATTCCCTCGGATTTTTTTCATTTACCGAGGCCTTTGGGCTGAAAAAAAGAGTCCTCCAGGCAGGTTATTTGACGCTCGCCATTTTCATTATTAAACGCACCCCTGCACTAGTAATATCTATTTATATAAACAACGAATTAACTATATATGAAGCACAACTTCAGTTAGTGATGCGGGGTAGTATATACCAAGCCGGAAGCGTATGCAATCAAAATGAGTCAGTATGTACAAAAAGGTTGATGGGGGGCACAGGAGGAATTGGAGGGGACGGGGATGGGGAGTATGCTCCGAACCATCGCCGGAAATTCCTCCGGGAGGAATGTCGGGTGCAACCTGTAGAGCAAGATGGCATCTTGCTCTACAAAACATTCGCACTCCACAAAGAGGACAACCGAATCTCCCTGGAGCTTAAAAAGGAGCGATCCCACTCCTCAAAGGCAGCCCACGGGGAGGAACTCCCTGCCGGGACCCAAAATCCCGGGCGGCTGTACAGGTATGATTCATTGCGTCCGGAATTTTACGTGTATCTAACACAATCCCCTCTGTGATTCTCCCCCTTCGCAAGGGGGAGAAAAAAATCCCATTATGACTCAGGAGCCCTGCAGTGAAGATCCTTTCAATCCACCCGTAATGAACATGCTATGAAAGATAGCATGTTTGTTGAAGTAATTATTTATCCAGACCGTCGCCGAATGCTTCAAGCGTCGGTGACGGTGTATGGATGTTTTCAAAAACTACTGTCGGCGACGCTGGGAGCGATCACCGACAGGGACTATAGAAGAATCTCCGATTTATAGGAGATGAACCCTAACTCAAGTAGCCCCACATGCAGGGCGTCGTGTGCCCGGAATGCGGGGCGGGGATATGGAGAAACTCCCCACCCCCACCGGAGATTTTTCTGGGAGGAGTCCTTAAGGACCTCCTGAAGCTACACCGCATTGATTATAGAACCAGAAATCCCCGCTTCTTTGCACTTTTTTTTAGAAAAAAAGTACGAAAAAAAGCCGGCTGCGCCATTTGTTTCGAGGACTTCTACACCGGACTCCCTACCAAACCCAGAACCCAGTCGCTTCGCTCCTTCAAACAGCTGGGTTTGGAGCACGATCGCCCGGCAGAAGTACTACAAAACAAATGGCAAGGCCGCGAACTACAAAGTTTATAAATATGATATTACAGTGCACACTGGCCTCCAATTCAATTTTGCACTAGCGGCCAATGGCTGGAAGTCAGGCAGAACCGGCTGTTTGACCGACGGAAGTTCCGGTTCTGTCCTGGAGGACATTGCAGCCGGTACCGAAATTGAATTGGCAGCCTTGCGGAACGTCCCGATTAGGAACTACCAAAATCTTCGATTTTGAGTAGTTGCCTCTATCGGGGGTTTATCTCCCCCTTTTAATGTCCAAGTTTTCCATACAAGCGCATCAAGACAAAAGGGGGGATGAATTAGAAACTTCACACCCGGCTGCAGGAGGAGTCTCTGCCGGGACGTTGTACTGCATCCCCGGCTACTCGAATTGATATCCGTCCCTGAACAGCAGAGACTCAATTAGTAGAATCTCCGGTTTACCGGAGATGGACCGCAGTCCGAGTAGCCCGACATGCAGGGCGTCCTCTGCCCGGAATGTGGGGCGGGGATATGGAGTATTCCCAACTTCCGATTCCGTAATACACAAAAAGATGGCATCTTTGATGAACAAATTATTTATCAAGCCCGTCGCCGATCGCCCCGATAACTACTCGGGATCTTTCCCACAGGGATCCCATTGGGGCGACTCTCGGGGTCGGTGACGGTTGCTAAGCTGGGATCAAAAGAACGTTAATCACCACCGATTATACATAATATTGTTTTCTCTGCGGAATAAATGCTGGATATGTATCCCAATCAATCAAGATACCCGGAAAAGAAGTACTCCACGGGGCGTTGCGGTTGACCATTGCGTATAACTTCATAATGTAAATGAGAAGCGGTCGACCGACCGGTGTTGCCTACTTCGCCGATCACTTCGCCGCGCTTGACCTGCTGTCCCGGACGGACTATAATTGTTGAAAGGTGGGCATAGCCCGTTTCATAATTGTTCTCGTGCTGCAGCCCGATCATTTTTCCGTACCCGCCGCGTCGCCTGGCGTATTTTACCCGCCCCGGTGCCGTGGCATAAACAGGCGTCCCGGAGGGCGCAGAAATGTCCAGCCCATAATGGAAACGCCGCTTTCCGGTGAACGGATCGCGCCGGTATCCGAAAAAATCGGTGAAATACCCGACATCAACCGGACGGATAGAGGGCGTGTTTTCCATTTCCCCGGATTTTGTCTCCGCCGCAGACAGCAAGGAGTTATAACTCAATTTCTGAAACCGGATGGACCGCTCCAGATGGTTTATCTCGCGGAACAATGCGGAAAACTTCACAGAATCACCGGGGATAAGATTGTCGTACTCTTCCGTGCCGGCATACCGCGTTCCTCCGACGCCGAGATCCCGGATATCCGAACTGAGCTGCGGTGCCTCCAGGTACACCCGAATCGCCTCATCCCTGTTTTCAAAATCCTGCAGGTGCCGCTTAATCCGCAGTGCACGGTTTTGCAGATCAGTGATCTCATGGATTAATCGCTCGTTATTCCCTGTCATCCTGTCGATTTGTGCCTCGTGTATTACGGGTACCAGATAAACCACCACCAATCCGAAAACGACGGCAAGTAAGGCAAATATGCCTATGACCAATGCGGTGACAGCGCCTTTTCGGAGGTTCACCGTCGTTATACCTTCATCAGAGGAGAGGAAGAGCAGTTGCATAGTATGTTACGATTTCAGTTAAAATTTTCTGTGTCGATCCAGTAAACCTAAAACAAAGGGTATGCCGAATGGCGAAATCTGCGTCATACTATTCCTTAAAACCCTGTAATAGCAGGGATTATGTAAGAATTCAAGCCGTGTCAGGCAAGATGCAATACTGTTGCCAATGCTTAACAAAACGCCGAATTCGTAAAGAAAATATTACAAAATTTCATAAACTGCCGTAAGAGCTCCACTGTCTTTTTAATGTAATCCCACCATGTTAGATGCCGGATAACCCAACGCCCCAGTGATGCCTCCGCGCGTATGTTCACATTATTTTTTTCACAAGGAATCAGGTAGGTCGGAAAGGGAAATGAAAAAGGAGGTATATCCCCCAAAAAAAAGCCCGCCCGGTACTATATGACCAGGCGGGCTTCCTTCATCCAGTATATAAGTGATACTATTCCATCATTGTGAAATCGTAGCCGGACAATTCATCCATCGCTTCCACTTCAATGCCTGAATAGGTCGTATCACTGGAGGCATAATTTTCCGCTTCAGCACCGACCTGATAGGTTCCTTCCGGAACAATTAACATATAGGAACCGAGCGTATCTGTCAAAGTTGATGTGGTATCATCATCGGCATCGACTGCATGGACTGCAGCATTTTCAACCGGACTGCCTGCCGTATCACTGACGGCACCGGATATGGTTCCGGAGACCACCCGTTTAAACGCCCGGAAGGTGGGCCGCATAATATAGTCGCCTCGTCCCCTGGCATAATGGATCGATTTGGCCGCATTGAAATCAACATAAATTTCCGTCATTTCATCAGGTTCGATCTCGAAATCCAGGTTCAGTTTCACCCCGGTTTGGGTTCCACTCGGAACGAACAGGGAATGCGATACGCCATCAACGACAATTGAATTGTCTGTTCCTAAAAGCAGTCTCATCTGGGTGTAATGTCCGGTTGCCAGTGTAGTGTCTGCCAAGACCGTTTTAGCGCCATTGACAAGTTCGAGAAAATCGTAAGTGGTATCGGGTTCGGCAATCTTCATCCAGCCGCCTGTGGTGTCTTCCCCGGCCTTGTGAACACTTACCCTTTCAATATCCAGATACACGTGGTCTGCATCCATAGTCAGTGGTGCATCAAAGGCCTGCATCAAAATTTGACCAGTTGCTCCATCCGAGCTATCGGTTGGCGAGTCTGCGCAGGACACAATGAAGGTGAAACCAATTAACAGTAATACAACACTTTGTAAATATCTCATAATTCCCCTCTTGTTAGAATTTTTTGAGTTTAAAATTATCGTTCTTCTCCGCTCATTAACGTATGAATGTAAATACGTCATCCTCATGAGTAATGATATTTTTCTGCGGGAGGAATCCCAGTGATCTACATCAAAAGTAAAGAAATCGCTTGAATCGGACTATCCTCAGCCAGAGGATGAGGCTTTTCGCCCGATTCATGGCGTTGCCAACGCGATTTCAAAAACCAACAGCAGCGGCAAAGCCCTCTGTCAATGA